>QWCV01000059.1_pt1 | contig 136340 bp, 119 predicted proteins | sample 1972621 | NCBI WGS metagenome assembly QWCV01 (sample SAMN09866699, study PRJNA288562) | Human gut metagenome isolate pre2_stool, whole genome shotgun sequencing... | isolation source: gut | host: Homo sapiens | place: USA: California | reverse complement strand
CAAATGCCAGTGCCATTATCTACAGCATCACAGAAACGGCAAAAGCTAACAATCTGAATCCTTTCCGGTATCTTGAACATGTCCTGACTGTATTGAAGGGCCACCAGGATGACAGGGAATACAGTTTTATAGATGATATCCTGCCATGGTCTGAAAAACTTCCAGCAATATGCCGGAGCAAAACAAAAGCAACTAATATTTAAAACCTTGCCGCCGGAAACAGCGGCTTAAAGTTAGAGTAGTACGGATAGTTTACCGTATACCCAAATTTTTCCTTTGTTATCATTTCATTGTCTCCTGTAAAAAAGTTTCACGCAATCATTAATAGAAATAATGATAACATGAAACTTTTTTGGTAAAGTAAGAATATATTTTGTAACCTTAAATTATTCTTGCTCTTACAATCCTGATTTCTTATTAAATCATAACTTTTCCAACAATTTTCAATACCTGTTCCGGTCTATCTATACATTGCGCACCTCTATGTGCTGTTTCTGGATACAACACAATACAATCACCAGCTACTAATGTAGTTTTACTCATCCTATTTGGTATATTCCAAAAAATAACATCTTTTATTTCATCATAAGACTTTTTTAACGATAATCTACTAATATCAACCAAATCCATGCATTCTCTTCCTGTGACTATTATCTGAATATCAACATATTTTCTATGTGATTCAAGCTCACATTTTTCTGCATAACTTGTTTCATAGCTTTGAATATTATAGAAAAAATTGTCGTTTACTTCCACTCTATTCCCTGCGTCAGCTTCATTAACATCTATTTTTCTTAAATATTCTATCGCTTTGTCTACTCTTTCTTGAATAATCGTATCATCACTTTTACCGGCTACTAACCACTCTGAAAACTCTCGTAAAGCCCCTTCACCCGCTTTATTGATACATATAAAATCAGCAAGAGCTTTTACCTCAGCTACCGCATCCGCTGGACAACCAACTATTCCTCCCGCTTCTTTAATTGGTTGCATGCACTGAATATCAATAACATCATCGCCAAAATATGCACATTCTGCCAGGCCTTCCTTACCTACAATTTCTTTAAGAGTTTCTAATTTATCAATTTTCCCTTGATATACTTCGGTTATTCCAAGCTCATCACATCTATTTTGCACAATAGAACTTGTTCTCGCAGTAATAATCACAGGCTTAATATTTACAGGTTTTAAAATGAAATTAATCACATATCCATCCTTGATAGAAAATGCTTTCATAGTCTCCCCATGAGGACCCATATATATTTTTCCATCTGTCAATGTTCCATCGACATCCATTATTAAATATTTAATCATTTTTCCTCCAATGTCGACGCTCCCATTTTAAGCACCTATTAATTCATTTACTTTCTCTAAAGTATTTTTATCAAGATCTGGCTTAATAGTACAAGTCTCCCATTTAATCTTAGGAATTAATAAAGTTCCTGGAGTAAGCATCACATTTAATAAACAAGGTTCTTTATCATACAACCATTCTTTATATCTATCAAATTCTTCATAATTATCTAATTGAGCAGCCTTAATACCATACGCGTTCGCTACTTTTACAAAATCAGGTACAGAATATCCACTTTCTTCTGTAGTGATAAAATACCTATTATCATATGAACCATGTTGTATTTCACTAATTTTTCCAAGCTCTTGATTATTCACCACAATAATTTTAATTGGCAATTTTTCTCTCTTCACTGTTTCAAGTTCCTGGATATTCATTTGCAAACCACCATCACCAGTAACGCAATATGTTATACCTTTGTCATTACTGATAGAAGAACCTATTGCATATGGCAAGCCTATCCCCATAGCACCATAACTGCCTCCAATAATAATTCTCCCCTTAGTACCTTTTAGCCAAAGAGATTGTGCTGCCCAGCATACCGTCTGTCCTATATCAACAGTAATAGTGGGGTTTTCCGGAAGAACTTCAGCAAACTTTTTCATTAGCTTGTTTCCTTCCGTATCATCGTAATCGTCAAGAAGCAATTTTACCTTTTTGCATCTGTTCCACCATTCAGTATAATCTGGAATTTCTTCTGCCATTAATTGTTCCATAAAAAATTTTGCATCAAGATTATAGGCTTCTTCATCTTTTTTTATCTGTCTTGCTAATTCATATTGATCCACATCACAACGAATAAGTTTTGCTTTAGGAGCAAATAGTTCTTTTACATGGCCAATCTGTCTTAAGCCCAATCGAGCTCCAACTGAAATAACCAAATCAGCTTCATTTAGTATCATGTTTGCACTTCTATTACCGTATGTACCTATAAACCCAATTTTATATTCGTCTTGAATCATATCTACTGTATTCATTGTCGCTAACACTGGAATATGAGTTTTTTTAATAAATTCATAAACAAGCGCAGAAATGCCAGCTGCTCTTGCTCCATTACCTACAATCAATACTGGTTTTTTGGATGTCATATGGAAAATCAATTACAACACCTCCCTTTCTTCCGGTTGTAGCTAAATTATATGCTCTTGATACAATATCTGGAAAAGATTCCGCATGATTTGGTGAAACAGAATATTTTGTAATATGCTTAGTCATTGAAACAATTTCCATTTCTTGAAAGCCATTCTGTCTTACTCCTGAATATCCCCTCTGCTCATTTGTTGGAACATTTCCACTAATTCCCATAAGAGGAACCCCATCAAACCATGCATCAGCTAACCCTCCAAAAGCATTAACTGCTCCCGGACCTGATGTTGTAAAATAAACTCCAAGTTTTCCACTCGTTCGTGCATAACCATCAGCAGCATATGCGCATCCTTGCTCATTATAACAAACATGTACTTTTATTTCGTCTTTTCTGGTATATAAAGCATCCATAAATGGAACAATGTATCCTCCTGAAAACCCAAACACATCTGTTACTCCCTTTTTTATAAGATAGTCAACTAAATATTCCGAACAATTCACTACATTTTCCCCCCTTTATAGTCTTCATAAGTTTTATCTAAAACAGAAAAATCCGTCTTAGAATATCCGGTTCCATATCTGGTTCTTTGTTGTGGCAAAAGAGATCCAATGACATCAAACATCTCATTCGCAGTACAATTATATGTTTTCTTTAAATGATACACATTATCAACATGTGAATGCATAGTTCCGCAAACATACATTGGCAAATCATACCCCCAATGTATATTTCTTAAAACTGGTGTAATATATCTATCAATAGTTTCGAGCAATACTTGCAAATCGTACTGTCCCCCGCAATACTTATTTATATAATCTGCAAGAAGCTCAGTTTTAGCATTACCTGCTCCACGTCCCATTCCAAATAATGATCCATCTACAATAATATCTCTTCCTGTATCTTCTGCTAATTCAATCATTCTTTCAGCAAGCGCACAAGACAATCCCAAATTATCATGGGAATGAAGACCAATCTTAATATCTTTATCAAGTAAATCATCAACCTGTTTAAAAATATGTATAAGATTTTTCATATCCATTGCCCCAAATGTATCTACGATTGAAAATGACGCTGGTTTTACCTTATTAACTTTTTCAATCAGATTTGCACGGGCTTCATCAGTATAACTAATTGAATCCATCGGATTGAATTGAATTAAATAACCTTTTTTCTTTGCCCCAACACAAAATTCTATCGAAGAATCAATTTCATGCTGTGCAAATGATATTCTAAGCCATTTAAATGACTTTCCATCAAATTCATCAAGTTTATCCAATGAATATCTACTATTATCGCAAAACCCTAAAAATTGCGTTTTTTTTCTATCTTTAGGTAAGTATTTTCGAGCATCTACAGAATCTTTATATACTAACGTTTCTCCCGAAACATTTGTTTGAAGGAATCCTGTTTCTACAAAATCAATTCCTGCATCAGCAAGTCCTTTCATTATTCCTTTTATAAAATCGGGATCAGAATTTTTATTAAAAAGATATCCACCATCACGAATAGTACAATCAGTTATTTGAACACTCATTTTTCACCATCTCCCTATAAATTGCATTACAAATTTCAAAATCTTCTGGATAATCAATATCCATCGCCTCAATTTTATCAACTTCTTTAATAAATGGATGTGACCCAAGTCTTCTATTATGTTTTTTAAACGATTCTTTTGTGAAAACATAAGCAATTGAAGTCTCACCATAAATCAAAGGAAGGTCTTGTGTTCTTGGAAAATGATCTGGATCAAAATTAATCGGCTTTCCATCTTCCCACATAAATGTTCTTAACGCTTCTGCGCAAAAGGCAGAATCATATTTACCACTTGCAACTTTATCCACGCATTCCTCAATAGTTGAAATTTTTGCAAATGGCGAAGTTGTATGTGCGTTCACATAAATATCCGCATCGACAGTATTCATAAACTCTCTAATAAAATCATTTGCATTAATACTATCTCCATCCAAATATTTTGGTCTCTTCAAATATTTAACACCTGGTAAAATATATTTTTTTACCGCATCATCAGAACAATATATATATACCTCATCAATATTTTTCGCTTCCAAACATGTTCTTTGAATGAAATGCATTAATGGTGTACCATCAAAAAATGGCTTAATATTCTTTCCTGGAACTCTTTTAGAGCCTAACTTAATCGGTATTAAAGCTACTGTTTTCATACAACTTTCTCCTCATTATTTTGCAACCCATGGGGCATATTTTCCAAATTCTAATACGTCTGCAATTCTTTTACATGCAAATCCATCACCATAGGGATTACATGCCCGTGCCATAGCATTATATGCATCTTCGTTTTCAATAAGTTCTTTAAAGCTTTTATATATATTTTCCTCACTTGTCCCGACCAATTTCAAAGTTCCAGCCAAAACTCCCTCTGGTCTTTCAGTTGTATCTCTCATAACCAGTACCGGTTTTCCGTACGAAGGAACTTCCTCTTGTATTCCGCCTGAATCTGTCAGACATAAAAAGCATCTAGCCTCAAAATTATGACAGTCAACAACTTCTATTGGTTCTATAATGTGTATCTGCTTACAGTCTCCTAGCTCTTCATCTGCAGCCTTTCTCACAATAGGGTTCATATGAATCGGATACACTGCTTTACATTCAGGATGTTCTTCTAATACTCTTCTAATTGCTCGAAACATATGATGCATTGGCTCTCCAAGATTTTCTCTTCTATGAGCTGTAATAAAAATTAATTTATCATCTCCCACCCATTCTAATTCAGGATGTGTATAATCATTTGTAACCGTATGTTTCATAGCATCAATTACAGTATTTCCCGTAATATAAATGGAATCTTTTTCTTTACCTTCTTTAACTAAATGCTCTGCTGCAAATTCAGTCGGTGCAAAGTTATATTTACTAATAATTGACACAGCCTGACGATTAAATTCTTCTGGATATGGCGAATAAATATTATAAGTTCTTAATCCAGCCTCTACGTGACCAACTGGAATTTGCATATAAAAACACGCAAGTGCTGTTACAAATGTTGTACTTGTGTCTCCATGCACTAACACTATATCAGGCTTAGCTTCCTGCAACACACTCTTTATTTTTTCTAAAATAGCTGTTGTGATATCAAAAAGAGTTTGACTTTTTTTCATAATTGAAAGATCAAAGTCTGGAACTACATCAAATGTTTTTAATACTTGATCTAACATCTCGCGATGCTGTCCAGTCACACATACTAATGTCTGAATACTTTTTCTTTTTTTTAATTCATTAACTAATGGACACATTTTTATAGCTTCTGGCCTTGTGCCAAAAACTAACATAACTTTTTTCATTTACGCACCTCTCTCATATTTTATAAATTTGTAAACGTTCCTACTCTTCTCACTCTATAGTGAAGTAATATGGATAACAAGCCTTCTGAAATAAGTGGTGCCATTGCCGCTCCATTTATTCCCCATAAATAAATTAACAAATAATTAAAAATTATTGTTCCTATAACTCCCACTTGAAAACATGCACTATATTCTTTATCATGTCCGCTAGCAACAAGCGTTTGAATTCCTTCAAAATTGTTATTAATTCCCAGAAGCATCCATAACAGTAATGGATAAATAATATAGAATCTTTGAACATAATCACTTCCAAAAGCAATCGCTGTTATTGGTTTTGCAAATATACCTACCAAAACTGAAATTCCACCAAATAAAAGTAAAATATACTTCTTTATTCTTTTTATAAATATGTATCCTTTATAATTTGATTCAACAATTCTTTTACTTGTTATCGGATATATTATTTGTGCTATCGGATTCCACAACAGCATCAAAACATATGGTATTTTATATATAGCAGAATAAATTCCCACATCTTCCGAACTTGCAAAGATTCCCAAAAAAGTTATTCCAATTGCCCCAAATACTTTCGAACTTAACTGTGTAAAAAATACATACATTCCATTTCTCAGCGCATCAATAATATCTTGCATTTTCAAACGGAGAAGTCTTAGTTTATACCTTTTTACAGCTATGATTGTTCCCATAATGTTCGCAATAATAGGAGATAATGAATACAAGACACAATATAATACAATATCCTTTGGCGTTTTTATACAAATAAAAATCAACAATGTAGTAATTATTCTTGCGATAATTGTACAAATAGAAATAAATTTCATTTCTTGTTTGCCTTGGAAAATCCAGTTTTCTTGCATAACATATCCGATCAAACTTATAGAAAGAACAAAAAAACATAGATTTGTTTCTTTAGGTCTATTAAAAATTACAATATTAATAAATGTAATTGCAAAACAACATATAAATAGAAGAAATCTTACAAAAATAACACGAGTAAAAATTCTAGAAAGACCATCTTCTGAATTATTTTCATCATCCGAAATAAGTGCTACTTCTCTTGTCGCAGAAAGAGCAAATCCATATTCAACCACGACTTGCAAATATGATACAAAATTTAAAACTACTGAAAATGTCCCATACTTTGCTGTACCTAAAACACGAGTAATATATGGAAGTGTTACTAAAGGTAATACGGTATTAAAAAATTGAAGTCCATATAGCCATACTCCATTTTTCACATACTTTTTTCCTATAATATTATAAAAGTTTTTTTTTCCTAACCTCATAATCCTCTACTTTCTATGTTTCCTTGGAAATAAAATAATGATGCAATGAACGCAATTTATTTGCTATTTTTTTCATGTATACTCTGTTGTTTACTACCATTGATTGCAAGCATCAGTAAAAGCCAGAAAGATCCTGCAACACCTGGTTGCACAAAAAACACCGAGTCAAAACAGTTTACCAATATCATTACCCCTATAAATGCTAATCCAAAAATATAATTACTATTTTTACACTTTAAAAGAGTTTTGATTGCCCAAACAAAACAACTTCCTATTAGCGTTACACCAATAATTCCTCCTTCCATTAATTCATATAGAAATGAATTATGTGGTTGGACTAATATGGCTACACCATTATATCCAATCATATTTAAATCAACATCATTAACATATAAACACCATTTTTGATATGGAAAAAAATTTCCAAGACCAAACCCAAAAAGCTTCCGGATTATTCCAAAATCAGAGAATAAATTAATAATATTAGCAACCGTCTGTGAACGCCTTAAACTTGTTGTATTAAATAATCTCCCTAATCCAATAAAAGTTGTTGTTGTCGACATTTTTGAAAAATCTACCATGGTCAAAAAAATGAAAACTGGTATTAACACAATAGTAAATATTAATTTTTTAGTTGACATCTTTGTCCACATAAAATTTATAATCCACAAGAATACGACTGGCCAAACAGCAGCTCGACTGGCTGTTGCTAATGCTCCAATTGATAAAATTACCAGAATTAAATAAAATTCCTTTTTATTTTTAAATATATCTCTGTACATTACTGCCAAAGCAAATATAACGGCAATGGTATATCCAAAAATAACCGCTCCACCGCCTCTTGGATTCAATCTAACTGAAGAATCTATAAACAAATGATGTACCGGAATATAGTAAAGAATTACTATAATTACATATAAACCAAACCATTTAATCATCTCATATATAACAGAAAGATAATTTACTTTAGTCAAATCGCAATAATCAGTTACGACTATAGCAAAAAGCATCGGAATACAAACCCAAATCCAAACGCAAAAAGAGTTCACCAAATTCTTCCAGCTTAACAAGATTCCAAATAACGAATAAATGATAAAAGCTGACAAAAAACTTTTTATTCCATTAAAAATTACTCTTCTTTTTATAATGACTAATGCTCCCAAAATGGCAGTGACCAAAATTGAAACTACTGAAATAGCTCTAATATAAGTACTATCAAAGTATATCTGAATATATTTTTGCAAAAAATTGTTTTCCACATACGGAAGTAACACTAACAAAGCAATTATCTTTTCTTTTGTTATAATAATTTTTTTCATGACTACCTCAATATTTCTTCTACGATATTATCCATATCCGTTTTGTCATAAAATTTTAAACAATTAGAAACTAATTCATCATATCTGTTCTCAATTAATCTAATAATCTTTATAACTTCTTCCACCTTTTTTTCTTTACAAATATATCCAATATCATTTACAGAAAACGGATATGTTAGACCTGGAACATCCGATCCAATCATCGGAAGTCCACAAGCTGCATATTCATATATTTTGTTAGGTGCACAATATAATGCATTTAAAATAGAATAATGTTGGCTTTTAGCAGCTTTATAAGGCAGTAATCCAACATAAGCCAATTGTGTAACTAATAAATGAAATGGAGGCTTAATAAAAGGAATATATTTGATATGCGGATATTTATCACATAATTCTCTTCTATATGGCATATCTCTTCCCATAATATAAAGGCAATACTCGTCCTTTAGTTTTTCTGCTGTTTGCGCATATAAGTCCAAATCCCGATCGCTAAGAAATACCCCTTGGTAAAGAAGTATCTTTCTCTTTTCATTTTTAATTTCCAAAATTATCTTTTGAATATCCTCTGGCACTGCATCTATCTCAGGCATTGTCATTTTATTCGGCAAAACAGAGGGAACTTTTTCTAAATCCCACCATGTTTTTTGAATATGTGCACGATTATATTCTGGTACTACTACCTTATACGCTTTTTTCGCATATTGCTTCAAATTTGATTGTATATATGGTAACCCTGGAATTAATGGAATATCTTCAATTAATTCCATCATTTGCATCACATGCTTATATTTGAACACTAATTTTCCTAGATCTCTCACTGTAGAATCTGTAGTTGTCCATAACAAATCACAGTTTTCCATCTCTTTTTCAACAGTTTCTCTCAAAATCTTTAATTTTTTTATATATGCTAAACCAGCCGTAATTTTTCCGGTTGCACCTTCTGGAAGTACAATATATTTCAAGTTTGGATTCTCTTTTAGATAAACCCCACTATCATCTCTTGTAATTACTGTAATATTATGGTTATTTCTTAATAAAATCTCAATTAAGTTTCTGACTGGTGGAAATGCATTAATCTGACAACTGTGCACCACTAATATTCGCATTTCTTCTCCTTCCTATTACCTTTATTATTAATATCAAACTACCATTTCGTTTAATTCAACATTTCATCTACCATTCGTTTAAACATACCCGTTATATTTAAGTTCATAATAGATTTCCATCCTAAATCTTTTAAGCGTGATGTATCAAGATTCATATATAAAGTATCTGCATATCCATTTGATGCACTATCTTGTATCTCATATATTACGTTGATATTCTCTTCTTCAGCAACCATCTCCGCCATCTCCGCAATCGAACAATATGTTTTCTCATCCGCTGCATTATATGCCATACCAGGCATTCCCTTTAATAAAATTGTCAATATAGCAGTTACTGCATCTGTAGTATATAAATATGATCTCTCAGTTTCTCCTTTTGTTTTCAGTACAATATTTTTCTTTTCTTTTATACATCTTCCAAAATACGCAAAGATACGAGCATCATTATATTTCACACCTGCCCCAAATGTCTGCGTAAGCCTAACAATTTTAGCTGGCACACCATATTCTTTTTCAAATGCACAACACATTGTTTCGCACATTATTTTACTAATAGGATAGCTATTTCGAAGATTTAATGGTGTAAAAGCACCAATTTCATTTTCTGCTACTTTATGCCCCTTTTCAGGATATCCATACACTTCCATGCTAGAAAGATATATAAATGACTTTACTTTTTTTTCTCGCGCTAAATTTAAAAGAGCTGAAGTTCCCTTTATGGCTATATCAATTGTTTCAATAGGATGATTAACAAACTCTATACTTTGGGTCTGACTGGCTCCATGTATAATGTAATCAACATTTCCAGGAATTTCCGGAAAATTTTCCATACTTCCCTCAATATATTTCAAGATATCTTTTTTTCTAATTTCTTTAAATTTTTCTTTTGCTTTTCTTTTATCTCTGACAACCAAAACAATACTAATATTTAAATTTCTAATTGCATTCATATAAGCCAAAATGTTTACAATTTCTGAGCCAATTAATCCTGTTGCTCCTGTAATAAGAATTGTTCTGTTTTCTAATTTTTCCCATGGAATAAATTCTGCTTTGACTATACTTTTTATATCCTCTTTAAAAACTTCCCCCATTTAAAACTCTCCCTCATATAATTGTCTATCTTCTCTCGCATCCAAAATAGCCCGCATTGTATAAAAATCCCTCTGTGTTGTAATTTTTATATTTTCACTTGGCCCATCTACTAAATATAATGAATAGCCATATCCTTTCATCATCGTACATGAATCAATACAATTATATATTCCATCATGCTGAGCTTTCTGATGAGCTTTCAAAATATCATTAAGCCAAAAACTTTGAGGTGCTTTTGCAACCCTGGATTTTTCTCGATCTGGTACATAATCAATAGTTCTATTATTATCAATCACTAAAACAGTCTCTGTTACAAGTCCAGTTGTAATTGCAGAGCCATTTTTTTTAACTGAATCAATATTATCAGTGATAACTTTTGTATTTATCAGCGGTCTAACACCATCATGTATTAAAACAATAGCATCTTTTTCACCAGCTCTATCTGCAACTTCTTTTGCCGCAACTAACCCATTATAAATGGACATTTGTCCCGTCTTACCACCAGGCACAACTGCTTGTACTTTTTCTATTCGATATTTATAAATTAGTTCATTCAAAAAATCTATAGTGTCTTCTTTGCATGCTACAACAATTGCATCAATATCCGGATGCCTATCAAACCACTCCAACGTATATATAATCACAGGCTTATTATGTATAAGAAGAAATTGTTTAGGAACATCTCGTGTGTGCATTCTTTGTCCACTTCCGCCTGCAAAAATCACTGCTATATTCATATTTTCCCTCTACCTTCAATCTATTTAAATCAGCAATATTTTCTATAATTTAACATCTGTATAAAAATGCTTTTCTCTTTTTTCTACTGGCGGTATCCTCATATAGTCACCATATAATAATGTTAAGTACTTTTCTACATCCTTATATACATTAAATTTTTTCCCTTCAAATAAAATTTTTCTTACAGGAAACAAATCATCTTTATACATCATCTCACCAAAATAATGATGTTGCCCATTTACAACTGTCACTCTTTTAGTATTTCCAGCTGTTTGAATAAATTTATCACATTTTTCAAACCAACATTGATAAGTTCTCCATGACATAAGAAAACCAACAACACATCTTACCTTATATATTAATTTTGACTTATTATTTCCAGAAAATAATTCTCTCATTGCAATACTGCGATTCTGATAGTAATATGCAGATACCACAGCCTTTTGATACAAATCACTTAATATACCTTTAATTTTTGCTTTTACATCATTATCGGGTACATTATCTATTGCAAAAATATCTAAATTAACACCTAATTTTACTGAATCTCCCGCATGAAATACATCTTCCAAAAGAGTATCAGGTATTGATATCTTCATAGAAAGTGTTGCAACTTCATGTTTTCCATCCGGTACATATATTTTATATTTATTTTTAAATGCTTTTTCAAACATTGACGGAAAACGATTGTAATCTTCCCTCGGCATATTTAGATCTATATCATCATCCCACGGTATAAAACCCTTATGCCTAACCGCTCCCAATGCTGTTCCGCCACCTAAAACACAGGTTAACCCATTTGTCTCACAAAACTCCATAACATCTGTACACATTTCTAATAATCTGTTTTTCAATTCAATATTTTGTTTTTCAGACAATTGAATAAGTCCCTGTTTATTTCCAACATTGTTCAACATTGTTTTTACTAACATTCTATTCTTTCCTCCGAAATATACTGATAAATCATCTCCGCAGCAGATTTTATAGCACCTTTCGGATTCATCCAGTACACTTTTTCCATTTTTTCACGTTTCAGTGTTGAACAGCTATTAAAATCTATTGTGCTAAGAGCGCTGCATAATTCTTTTTCGTTCATACATATTTTAGACGCAAACTGTTCAAAAAAATCTGCTTTCTCATTTGCAAATTTCCAAATAATCAGATTATCAGATTCATAAAGTGCTCTTGCTAAAAGAGTAGATCTATGCCCTATATAAACGTTAGTACTGGGTAATTTACCCTCTCGTATAAATTCAACATTATGATCTCTTAACTTTTCATATAAAGTTTCATCACTACGTGGATGCAATTTTATATATAATTTTGTTTCTTTATCTACTGCCTTAGTCAACGCTTCAATAAATACATCAAATTCATTTTTTGATCGTGTACCATCTTCAACGAGAACCGTTGCAATATAGCAAATCGCAGCTTCACAATTATCACTTACACAAAAGCCATCCAAATCATGGTCACCCATTATTCTAATTTGAGACTTCTTATATTTCATCACATTCACATAATAATCTTCCCAATATTCTCCCATTGTAAATACATAATCTCCAATAAGATACGGTGTAAAATAATGTGCAACTATACTCGTTATATTTTTTTTAATCGTTATAATCTCTTTCATTAAGCCAATAAAACTTCTACTATCATAACGGCACATACGATATAATATTCCAAAATATGAAATAGTCTTTGGTATAAATTTAAGCGTTGCAAATATATTGTTTACACTGACATCATTAATATTTGCCCCCTCAAAAATAACCCCTTCTTGAATCATAACTGTTTTTACACTACATTTATGTGCATGCAATATCATCTCCATATCAGGTATTCTTGGATTTGTAAAAACAATTATCTTTACTTTATGTCTTAATAAAAATTGATCTATATTTTTTACTTGTTTCCTTAAAATATAGTAATCAACACATTTTTCACTTTCATCTTCTGGAAGTTCTAAACTAATGGAAGCCATTTTAATTTTAGGATCAATTTCTTTGAGAAATTTTGCTATTTTAAATGCATATCTTTTTAAATCAGATACCGGTCTTTCAAAAAAAAGAACATCTATTTTTTCATCTATTTTTACTGTTTTCATTTCACTTTATTACTGCCAAAAATGTTTTAATCATGAGTACCAATTCTTTTATAATACTAAACTCTTTTAAAGCATCTAAGTTGTACTTCATCTTCCCTGGCAGAACTTCCTCCACATATACTTTGTCAACGTCATCAGCCGCATCAAGTAATTTTGCTTCATCCTTATATCTGATACTGGCCTCTGAAGTAATTCCTGCCGGAAGAAGTAATGTCGCATAATACTCTGGTTTATATTTTTCTACATACTTCACCGCTTCAGGACGTGTTCCTACAAAACTCATATTTCCACTCAGGACGTCAAAAATCTGAGGTAGTTCATCTAATCTCAGTCCTCTTAATTTTGATCCAACTCTTGTGATTCTGCTGTCATTTCCAACAGTAACCACAGATCCAATTTTATCTGCATTACTTACCATTGTACGAAACTTATGAATTCGGAAGTGCTTACCATAAGTTGTCACTCTCTCCTGTCGATAAAAGACTGGTCCTCTAGAATCCATTTTTATCATGACAGCTATAATCCCCATCGGTATCGCCAGAATAACCAGCAGAATCCCTGATATTACTACATCAAAGAAACGTTTTAGAATTAAACTGCCCCTCTTTTTTGACAAAATCTTATAATATTCTCTTACTTCAGCACACTTCATAAATTCTGGAAGCTTTTCCCACTCTCTCAATATCATTGCATTGCAACCTTTCCTTATTTAGATGTATGCATTTACAACTTCCTTAAAGTTCTCAATCACATACTCAACTTCTTCATCACTCAATTTTGTATGAAGTGGCAATGTTATAAGATTCTCATAATATGCATAAGCATTCGGAAAATCTTTGATATCCCATCCAAGATTTTTGTATGCAGTCATCATTGGCAGTGGTTTATAATGTACATTTGTACTAACCCCTCTTTCTGCCAATTTCGTAATTATCTCTCTTCTCTGTGTATCATTGATTCCAGAAATTCTGGTCAGATACAGATGCCCGGAAGAAGCAAAATTATTTCCATAGTGAGTCAGATGCATTACTCCTAATTCATCACAGGCAGCATCATATTTTCCAATAATCGCTTTTCTTCTTTCCAGCAATGCAGGATATCGATCAAGCTGTCGAAGTCCTATAGCCGCCATGATATCGGTCATGTTGCATTTATACCACGGACCAGCAATGTCATATTCCCATGCTCCGATCTGTGTCTTTGCTAATGCATCCTTGCTCTGTCCATGAAGGCTATAGAGCTGGTACTGATGATAAATTTCTTCATTATCAATCCCCGGAATATCTTTCCATGTCGCAGCACCGCCTTCTGCTGTTGTAAAATTCTTCACCGCATGAAAACTAAAATCTGTAAAATCTGCGAATTCTCCGGCACACTTTCCATCTTTAACTGCGCCAAGAGCATGTGCACAATCTGCAAAGACAAGAACTCTGCCTATGGTCTGCTGGATTCTCGCACCCAGATCCGTTCCTTCTTTTGCCTCAAACAATTCTTTTTTACTTTCAACTGCCGCATATAATTTATCGTAATCACAAATGATTCCGCCAAGATCTACTGCTACCACAGCTTTTGTTTTATGTGTGATTGCAGCTGCAACTTTGTCATAATCCATTTCTGTAGAATCTTTTTGGCTATCTACAAAAATCACTTTTGCTCCGCAATGAATTGCAGCACTTGCAGTTGCTGTATATGTATATGCAGGAACAATTACTTCATCACCTTCACCAATTCCACAGATTCTGAAGTTCAGTTCTTCTGCCGCCGTTGCCGAGTTTAAGCAGACAACTCTTGATGTATGACAGAATTCCGCTAAACGTTTTTCTAATTCTTTTGTTCTTGGACCAGTTGTAATCCATCCTGACTTTAATGTTTTTACAACTTCTTCAATCTCCAGTTCTGTAATATCTGGTGGTGAAAATGGTATTTTCATTTTTCATATCTCCTTACATTTATAACTTATCTAAATATGCATTTTTAAGTTAAGACCTGTTTTATATGACAATTCGTCACATATTCTCAGGTCTTAACTTACATGTCTTTTCTCTTTATTTACCTACTGCTTCAGCCATATGAATGGCTTTCTTAAATTCTTCAACTGACTTATTCTCATTACCAGTCGGCTTATTTCCTACCGGATGGAATGTCGGCACAATATTCTCTACCATCTCAACAATATCTCCGCTATTCTCATAGCTTGCCTGTGCCAGTTCTGTCAGCTGTCCGAGGAATTTACTGATATCAAACGGAATTGGTTTGCCGATATGGATCAGATCATTGTCGGTTTTCTTCATTCCCTCTTCTGCCATCAGCTTCTCTTCGTAAAGCTTCTCACCAGGACGTAATCCTGAATAAACGATTGGAATTTCCACATCCGGTTCATATCCGGAAAGTTTGATCAGGTTTCTCGCAAGACTGTCGATCTTGACCGGTTCACCCATATCCAGAACGAAGATCTCACCGCCCCAGGCATAGGTTCCTGCCTGAAGTACCAGGCTGACTGCCTCCGGGATCGTCATGAAGTATCTCACGATATCCGGATGTGTAACTGTCACCGGGCCGCCCGCTTCGATCTGTTTCTTAAAGAGTGGAATAACTGATCCGTTACTTCCAAGAACATTTCCGAATCGAACTGCCACAAACTGTGTTCCCTGTCGGTCTTTGTTCTTGACGCTCTCGATATGTACGCTGGAACGCTCTTCCGGCCGGCTCTTCATGGCTGCCGTCGTCCTGTCTCCCGGAATCTGATCCTCGAAGTATTTATCCATGTGTGCATGAAGAAGTGGAAGGACATCCATTCTGCCTGCCTTGCTGACTGCATCCATACTCTGGATGACCATTTCGCAGAGACGTTTGCTTGCGCCCATGATGTTGGTCGGATTTACTGCCTTATCCGTACTGATCAGGATAAATCTTGATGCACCGTGCTTCAGTGCCGCATACGCTGTTTTGTATGTACCGATCACATTGTTCTTGATGGACTCGTTCGGGCTTGTCTCCATAAGCGGCACATGTTTGTGTGCTGCTGCATGATATACGATTTCCGGCTTGTATTTCTCGAACACCATATTGATTCTTCGGCTGTCTCTGACAGATCCGATCAAAACAACAAGGTTGAGGTTTTTGTACTTACGTCTCAGTTCCTGTTCGATATCGTATGCATTATTCTCATAGATATCAAAAATGATCAGCTGTTTCGGTTCATGACCTGCGATCTGCCGGCAAAGCTCACTTCCAATAGAGCCACCGCCGCCGGTAACAAGGATTGTTTTTCCTTTAATGTACTGGAAGATCTCTTCCATGTTTACTTTGATCGGATCTCTTCCAAGCAGATCTTCGACTGCTACTGCTTTCATCTTGCTTAAGGAAACCTGTCCGTTTGCCAGCTGGAATACTCCCGGCAAAGTCTTGAGTTCACATTTTGTTTCCTTACAGATATTGAGGATATCTCTTCTGTCCTCCACCCGTGCGGTAGGGATTGCAAAAAGGATCTGGTCAATGTTGTATTTCTCGACGTTTGCCATGATGCTGTCACGTCCGCCGACGATAGGAACTCCTTCTGTCAGACGTCCCCATTTGTTCGGGTTGTCATCGATCACACAGCATGGCTTAGCAGTTGCCTTGACGGATGTTTTCAGCTCCCTCAGGATCATCTGCCCGGCTGCACCGGCACCAATGATCATAGTTCTGTGTGTTGCCATCGCATCCTTTTCGCGTTTGGCACGCTCCAGTGTGATATAACGATACATAAAGCGGACTGCCACGGTTAGGATAAACTGTGAAATGCATCCTACGATATAATAGGAACCGGGCATTCGCTCATAAAATGTCGTGATCCCGACTACCTGAAATACTGTTGTGACCACCGTTGCCACAAAAATGCGGTTCAACTCGGTAAAGCTGGCGAAACGCCATACGCTGTTATACATATGTGCCACATAAAACACGATCAGTGAAAATGCCGTATAAAAAGGCGCAAACCTCAGGAATGCACTTAAATAATTCTCTGGTATGCTGGAATAGGCCAGATCAAATCTCAGTAAGAGGCCAAAAAAATACGAAAAGTTGATTGCGACAATGTCGTAGATGATCAGATAAAATGCGATAATTTTCCAATGTTCGATTGGTTTTCTTTTTCTTACGCTGTTGCTCATTTTCTTCCCCCGTCTGTTTTATAAACATCTGCATTTTATCACATAAACATATTTCTGTAAACCCCTTGGGATCTGGTTTTACCCCCCCCCGATGCGAAAATTTCTCGAAAAATCACGGAGTTTTTATGCCAAAAAACAAAGAAGATCAGGAACTCCATGCCGGTTCCTGACCTTCCTAGTTTTTATATAATAATACACACCATGCCGCCTTTGCTGTCGTTGACGATCTTCTGCATGGTGTCCTGCAGTTTGGACTGGCTCTCTTCTCCAATGGAAGTCAGTTTGCTTCGGATGCCGTCCTGCACCAGCTGTTCTATGGATTTTCCAAATATATTCGTTTCCCAGATGCTTTCGCCGCGCTGTCCGCTTTCGCCGATATACTGGATCAGATCCTTTGCCTGCTGCTCAGTTCCCACGATCGGAGCGATTTCTGTTTCTATGTTAGCTTTGATCATGTGGATAGAAGGGCTCTTGGATTTTATCCGGACACCGTACTTGTTGCCCTGCCGTATGACGGACGGTTCCTCAATCTGGATCTCGCCAAGTTCTGGCACTACCACACCGTAGCCGCTTTCTCTCACAGACTCCAACGCCGCCTGCACTTTGACGTATTGTTCTTTCATTGCCGCGAGTTCTTTCATCGTATGGATCAGATCATATTCTGTTTCCATCTGGATACCGCTCATTTCACTTAACATACGATAATAATATTCGTCCCTGATCTGAATTCGTATACGCACTTTTCCACTAGACAGACTGACCTCCTCCAACAGGACATCCTGCACAAAAGGAGCTGTCAGCTGAACAGATTCCCGGGTTATATTTTTAATATGAAGTAATTTTTTCATCTGTTCGCGTATCTGCTCCAGCAGCTTCAATTTCAGCTCATGATCATTCGGCAGCATTTCCACCCATTTTGGTACGAAGAACTGAATCTCACTTACCGGAAATTCATACAGTATATTGGAAAGGATTCTGGTGACATCTTCTTTTCGCAGCTGCTCGCAGTTGGCTGCCATAGTCGTTACACCATATTTATTCTGCAGATTTCTGACAAGTTCCTGCGTTTCTTCTTTATATGGCATCTGGGAGTTTACAAGAATCAGAAATGGTTTGCCCTGTTTTTTCAGAAGGTTTATAGTCAGTGCCTCTGCATCAGCGAAATTTTCTCTTGGAAGTTCGCCGAAGCTTCCATCTGTCGTAACCACCAGTCCGATCGTTGCATGTTCCTGAATGACTTTGCGTGTGCCAGTCTCTGCTGCTTCATGAAAAGGAATCGCTTTTTCAAACCATGGAGTTTTTACCATGCGTTCTCTTCCGTCTTCAATGTGGCCGCTCGCATCTTTTACGAGAAATCCTACGCAGTCAATCAGACGGATCCGTACTTTCTGATCATCCCCTAAATTTACATTCACTGCTTCTTTTGGGATAAATTTGGGTTCTACGGTTGTGATGAGCTTCCCGGAACCGCTTAAAGGGAGCTGATCACGCACTTCCGCCTGTTTTGCCGGTTCCATATCCGGCAGTGCCACCAGCTCCATAAATCTCCGGATAAATGTGGATTTTCCTGTACGGACTGGGCCAACAACGCCTATGTATATGTCACCGCCGGTACGTGCCTGAATATCCCGGTAAACCTGAAAATTTTCCATATAAAAAAGCCCCCTTGCATATATTCACACAATCCCATGTATTGTTATAATATATGTCCTGGGGGCTTTGGTTATGATTTTTTATTATGCTCTTTGAGATAGGCTTCTCTTCCCTGCTCATAAAGGTTGTTACCTTCACAGTCAATGATGACCACCAGCGGCATCTCTTCTACATAAAGTCTGCGGAGTGCTTCGGACTGAAGGTCTTCGTAGGCAACAAGTTCTGCTTTCTTGATGCATTTCGCAAGAAGTGCTCCTGCCCCGCCGATCGCTCCGAAATAAACGCCACTGTATTTCTTCATAGCCTCTACGACTTCCGGAAGACGGGCGCCTTTTCCGATCATGCCACGGGCTCCTACAGACATCATGGTTGGTGCATAAGCATCCATACGGCCGCTGGTAGTTGGGCCTGCGGAACCGATGACCTGACCCGGTTTTGCAGGGGTCGGGCCTACATAATAGATTGTGGCATCCTTTGGATCAAACGGAAGTTCTTCTCCTCTGGCAAGTGCTTCGCACATTCTCTTGTGACCGGCATCACGGGAGGTATAGATTGTTCCTGTCAGATAAACGGTGTCACCTGCATGGAGTGTCCTCGCAAGTTCTTCGGTAAGTGGTAATGTAATATGACGTTCCATCTTAGATCACCTCCGTTTTGTGCCGTGTTACGTGGCAGCTGATGTTGATCGCACATGGCATACCGGCAATGTGAGTCGGCATTGTTTCGATGTTCAGACCGATTGCAGTCGTCTTTCCGCCAAATCCCTGTGGACCGATCCCAAGCTGGTTGATCTTCTCGAGCATTTCTTTCTCGAGGTCTGCATAATATGGATCTTCGTTCTCGGAATCTACCGGGCGCATCAGGGCTTTCTTAGCAAGAAGGGCAGCTTTATCAAAAGTTCCTCCGATTCCAACGCCAACAACCATCGGTGGACATGGGTTCGGTCCGGCTGTTTCGACTGTTTCAAGGATAAAATCCTTGATTCCCTCGATGCCGGCAGACGGCTTAAACATACGGATAGCACTCATGTTTTCGCTTCCGAAGCCTTTGGGGCCAACTGTGATCTTGATGTTTTCGCCTGGTACGATTTCTGTATAAAGCATCGCCGGAGTATTGTCTCCAGTATTTCCTCTGCGGACCGGATCCTTCACTACGGATTTGCGGAGATAGCCGTTGGTGTATCCTCTGCGGACGCCTTCATTAACTGCTTCGGTGAGGTCTCCGCCTACAATATGTACGTCCTGTCCGATTTCGAGGAATACACATGCCATTCCGGTATCCTGGCAGATTGGCACCTGTTCATTCTCTGCAATCTGGTAGTTTTCGATGATATTATCCAGAATTCCACAGGCAATCTCGCCATCCTCACTTGCACGACAGGCCTGGATAGATTTCTTGATGTCGTCCGGAAGCACCTGATTGGCTTCGATACAAAGCCGCTCGATGGTGTCCGTGATCACTGATGCTTGTATTTCACGCATATCCTTGCACCTCTTTATATTTTTTCTTTATATTTTATTGTATCGTATCGGGAATTATTGTGCAAGGGAGAGTTTACTACCCGGAGCTCCTAATGAAATGCGGCATAATGAATCTATTTGTTTTTTTGAGGGTATGTTTAATAGAACTATATATGTAAAAACAGCCGGGAGCTACGAGATTTGAGCATAGTAACCTCACGAGGCTTCCAGGAATTCTTTCGTTCTAGTGATAACTGCGTTGCTCTGTCTGAGCAAAGCGAGTTTGCAAAAGCAGTTATCCATAGGCGAACGAAAGAATTTCGGAAACGCAAGTGGGTTACAATTGATCAAAATCGTAACTCCCAGCGTATTATCTCTATATTACTCTCTCATCATACCCTCAAGTTAAAAATCAATAAAACTCATTATGAAGCAGTTCATGCTCCTTGCCTTTGAGAAGTCCCTGGTAAAGTTCGAGTACCATCGGGTTCTCATCGGATTTCTTAATAATCGTTGTATTATCCGCATTGTACAGACCTCTGGCTCTGGCAGCTTTTGTTCTGTCACCGGATCTTGTCGGCTGGCCACCACCCATGATACAGCCACGACGACATGCCATAACTTCGATCAGATGATACTCTGCTTCGCCGTTCTTTACACGATCCATAACGATTCTTGCATTGGCAAGTCCGCTGGCTACGCAGATCTTGATTTCCATTCCTTTGTATGGTACAGAGAATTCCTTGATTCCCTCGTCTCCACGTACACCACACTCGGAGATTTCTCTCATTGTTTCTTTACTGTGGTCCGGAGTCAGACGACGAAGAACTGCCTCTGTAACACCACCGGTAACACCAAAGATAACTCCACCGCCGGAACCGAATCCAAACGGCATATCACATGCTTCTGGCTCAAGTCCTGCAAAGTCAAGGCCAAAGTTGTCGATCATACGAAGAAGCTCTGTGGTTGTGATAACGATATCGGTATCTTTCTCACCATGTGTATAGCTGTTCGGACGAACGGCTTCTGCCTTCTTAGCCGTACATGGCATAATGGAAACCATTACAGTCTTCTTTCCCTGAGCATGTTCCGGATCACGGAAGTATTCCTTAATAACAGCAGAAAGCATTCCCTGTGGGGATCTGCAGGTAGAAATATTCGGAATATAATCCTTATACTGATCTGTAATAAATTTCACCCATGCCGGACAGCAGGATGTCAGGAGCGGAAGTTTCTCACCTTTTTCAATACGGTTAAGGAATTCTGCACTTTCTTCCATAATCGTAAGGTCAGCACTGAATGTGGTATCATAAACTTCATCAAATCCCATGCGATGAAGCGCATTGACGATCTTACCCATTACACTGCGGCCCTTCTGGAGTCCGTAATGATCGCCCACTGCAACACGTACCGCAGGTGCAATCTGCGCAACTACACGGATATCCGGATCTGCAAGTGCCTTAAAGACTTTGTCTGTATTCGTGTGGATGGAAATAGCTCCTGTCGGACAGAATGCACGACACTGTCCACAGTTTACGCACTGTGTCTCTGCAATCTTTTTATTGAATGCAGGCATAACCATTGCTTCTGTTCCACGGAATGCAAATCCAAGTGCACCGATTCCCTGAATTTCCTCGCAGGCACGTACACAGTTTCCGCAGAGGATACATTTATTCGGATCGCGAACGATAGACGGAGAACTGAAATCCAGCTCATGCTGCTCTCTTGTGTTCTGGAAACGTACGGTTCTTACGCCGAGACGATGTGCCAGTTCCTGAAGGACACACTCACCACTCTTGATACAGGTTGTACAGTCACGGCAGTGTGCTGCAAGGAGCAGTTCCACGATCAGTTTACGATAGTTTCTTAATTTATTTGTGTTAGTATGAATAACCATACCATCGCGCGGTACTTCTGAACAGGAAGCAAAGGTTTTGCCTCTGTCGTCCTCTACTGTACATAAACGGCATGCTCCAAATGTAGAGAGCTCTGAATGATAGCACAGTGTCGGAATATCAATGCCTGCGTTACGGATAACGGTCAGGACGTTTTTTTCATCGGTAAATTCAACTTTTCTACCGTCAATTGTCATTGTACCCATAATTCAGCCTCCTTCCTATGCTTCCACATAAACCGCATCAAAGTTACAGTTATCTTTACAGGAACCGCATTTGATACATACGTCATTGTTGATGTGATACGGAGATTTGATCTTTCCGCTGATTGCACCTGCCGGGCAGTTCTTCGCGCACTTACCGCAGCCAATACAGAATTCCGGATTAATGTGGAATTTACGAAGTGCTGTACAGACTTTTGCACGGCATTTCTTATCCTTAATATGTTCCTCGTATTCATCACGGAAGCGTTTCAGAGTACTGATAACCGGAAGCGGTGCACTCTTGCCAAGTCCGCAGAGAGCCATGCTCTGTACCATAGTAGCAAGCTCTTCCAGTTCATCAAGGTCTGACATTTCACCTTTACCATCTACGATTCTCTCGAGAATCTCCAACATACGCTTTGTTCCTTCACGACACGGAACGCATTTACCACAGCTCTCACGCTGTGTAAAGTTCATAAAGAATCTGGCAACCTCAACCATACAGGTATTTTCATCCATAACTACCAGGCCACCGGAACCCATGATCGCATCGAGTGATTTAACGGAGTCAAAGTCAAGCGGACGGTCGATCTGATCTTCGATCAGACATCCACCGGATGGTCCACCGATCTGTACACCTTTGAAAGCAGCTCCGCTCTTCAGGCCACCACCGATATCATAAATGATATGACGAAGACTGGTACCCATTGGTACTTCGATCAGACCTGTGTTTTCGATTGCACCGGTCAGGGAGAAGGTCTTGGTTCCCGGGCTTCCTTCTGTTCCAATGGTACGGAACCAGTCAGCACCCTGAAGAATGATCTTCGGAACGTTTGCATAAGTTTCTACGTTATTCAGAACGGTAGGTTTCTCCCAGAGACCTTTTTCTACTGTACGCGGTGGTTTGACACGCGGCATGCCTCGCTTACCTTCGATGGATGCAGTGAGGGCAGAACCTTCACCACAAACAAAGGCACCTGCACCACGATTGATATGTAAATGGAAATTCACACCGGAACCAAGGATATTGTCACCAAGCAGTCCATAAGCTTCAGCCTGTTCGATAGCCATACGGAGACGTTTAACGGAAAGCGGATATTCTGCACGAACATAAATGTATCCGTTCTCTGCGCCAACTGCGTATGCGGCAATGGTCATACCTTCGATCATCTTATATGGATCACCTTCCATTACGGAACCATCCATGAATGCACCCGGGTCACCTTCATCACCATTACATACTACATAACGAACTTTTTCTTTCTGACGAGCAACCTGAGACCATTTTTTACCAGCCGGGAAACCAGCTCCGCCTCGTCCGCGAAGTCCGGATTTTGTTACTTCATCGATAACATCCTGTGGGGACATATCGAAGAAAGCTTTTGCCATAGCCTGAAAACCGCCAACAGCAATATATTCATCAATGGATTCTGCATTAATATTACCACAGTTCTCAAGAACGATTCTTGTCTGCTGATTCAGGAAAGGAATGTCAGAAGGATGTGGACAGGCGGTATCATGATCACGATAAAACAGTCTGCTTACCGGCTCTCCTTCCATAACAGTACGCTCTACGATCTCTTTACAGTCTTCTACCTGTACATGAACATACTGATAATCATAAGGTTCAATCTTCATCAGAGGTCCTAATTCACAAAGGCCCTGACATCCTGTCTTAACAACACCGACATGCGGAACATCTTTTTGCATTTCCACGCTTACCCAGTCAAGATTCTCGCACAGTTTCGCCATCTCGTCATAAATCTTCTGTGCGCCGGAAGCGATACATCCGGTACCGGAACAGACAAGCACACGACAGGTAAAAGATTCCAGGGTATTTTTTGCTTCAGCCTGCTTATTGAGCAGATCTTCTTTACTCACAATACTCATACCGTCTCACCTCTCAATTCATTTAACAGATCGATTGCCTTTTCTGGTGTCATTTTCGGATGTACTTCGTCGTTTACTGTAAGGGTTGGCGCCAATCCGCATGCACCAAGGCAGGATACAGTTTCTACCGTAAAGAGCATATCATCCGTTGTATGCTTCTTGTTACTGAGTCCAAGTTCCTTCATAAGAGCTTCTTTAACCGGCATGGATTTACGCACATGACAGGCTGTTCCATCACAGACTTTGATGACGTATTTTCCTTTTGGCTCAAAGGAAAAGTTCTCATAGAAAGTGGCTACACTGTAAGCCTTTGCTTCTGTAACTCCAATCTTGGATGCAACATACGTCAGAAGCTCTCCAGGAAGATAACGGTACTCCGCCTGGATATCCTGCATGATTGGGATCAATGATGCAGGTTTCGGTCCGTAATGCTCGATGATCTCATCTGTCTTCGCGTAATAAGACTGATCTAACATTCAATTCCCTCCTTGTTTAAAAATAAATTTTCCTGTGCTAATTGTTTTTGTCTATTTTACACAGCTTTGCTATATTTGATTATACATTAAATATATATTTTAAACAAGAAAAATATCGAAAATTTGAATTAATTTATTTAATTTTTTTATTTTTCGCAACTATTTCGTGATTTTTTTAACATGTTGCATAATTTTTTATCAATCTTGTTTTTAGTTCTCCTTCGTTTTATTGTCATATAATCTTCTGTGCATCCGTCTGTTTTGTGCCTGCAAAAATACATGATCTTAGTTGATTTTAGAATTTCTTTCCTATATTATAATGTCAGGTAGATAAAAATATTTTTCAGTTATCCGGTTTATGGCAGTTCATTCTGTTTTTCCATGTAATACTGTCAGCTGAATAACTGCAATACGATAGAAGGAGATATACATATGCGAAATTATGACACACCTGTCAGAGCAATCCGCCACAAGGTTTATGTCGAAGTAGCCAAAGCCGGATTTGAATCCACTGACGAAACCCTGATTCATGATATTGAAGCTATTCCTTATAATATCGTAGAGGAAAAAGCCAAATACCGTGAAAGTATTTACAGAGAACGTGCCGTTGCCAGCGAGCGGGTTCGTCTTGCAATGGGCCTCTCTCTTCGCCCGGAAAACAAAGCTGTCCATCTGACCGACGGTCTGGCAGCCAGCAACATCGATGAGAAATATTACGAGCCGCCTCTTATGCAGGTCATTCCATCTGCATGCGCAGCCTGTCCGCCAAACAAATATATTGTCAGCAATATGTGCCGCGGCTGTGTCGCTCATCCATGTATGCAGGCCTGTCCAAAGGGTGCGATTTCCATGAAAGATGGAAAATCTTATATTGATCAGGACAAATGTATCAAGTGTGGCAAATGTAAAGCCGCCTGTCCTTATGATGCTATCTCTCACAATATCCGTCCATGTGAACAGGCCTGTGGTGTCAAGGCAATCGGAAGTGATGAGCAGGGACGTGCAAGTATCCTGGAGGACAAATGCGTTTCCTGTGGTATGTGTATGGTAAGCTGTCCATTCGGTGCGATTTCTGATAAATCTCAGATTTTCCAGCTGGCTCATGCACTTCGTGGTGGTGAAAAAATCATTGCCATCATCGCTCCGGCTTATATCAGCCAGTTCGGTGATGATGTGACTCCTGGCAAATTCAAGACAGCTCTGCAGGTTCTTGGTTTTTCTGATGTCCATGAGGTTGCATTCGGTGCTGATGTCGGAGCAATTGCAGAGGCGCATCATTATGCCGAAAAGGTTGCCACCGGAGAACTTCCATTTCTCCTGACTTCCTGCTGTCCTTCCTGGTCCATGATGGCAAAGAAATTCTTCCCGACCATGATCGACAATATTTCTCAGGAACTGACACCGATGGTTGCCACTGCCCGCAAGGTAAAACAGGAGCAGCCAGGTGCAAAGGTTGTATTTGTTGGTCCATGTGCATCCAAGAAGCTGGAAGCTATGCGCCGCACCGTCCGCAGTGATGTTGATTTTGTCCTTACATTCGAGGAACTGGATGCCATGTTTGATGCACGCGAAATCGATCCTGCTTCTTTCGAAGAGGATGGTTCTCTTCATGATGCGACTGCTGCAGGACGTGGTTATGCTGTTGCAGGTGGTGTTGCAGGTGCGATCGAAGCCTGCCTGAAGGAATATTATCCGGATGTACCGGTTCATATCGAACATGCAGAGAGTCTTGCTGAATGTAAAAAAGTCCTCGCGCTTGCCAAAGCAGGCAAACTCAAGGGCTGTATGATCGAAGGTATGGCCTGTCCGGGCGGATGTATGGGTGGTGCCGGAACAAATGTACCAGTTGCCAAATCATCCAAAGAACTGAAGAAGTTCCTGGCCGGATGTACGAAAAAGCTTCCGCCAAAGGAACTTGTAGATATTGAACTGAACTAAAAAAGAGTGGGGCCATGTGCCTCACTCTTTTTCGTTGCTCACTCCGCTTTCAGATCACTGAGCAGTTTTCTGATTTTTTCTCCATAGTTAGATCCGGCGGCCCAACCTCCCCCGTTCGGGTTCTCCTGCTGCCCCAGCCATTCTACATATGGAGCACTCCCTCTGGTCACCATGTCAAATCGAGTATCCACAAGGTCCTGATTCAGTGCATCTTCGCATGCATAAGCTTTGAGATGCTGTACCTGTGCGCGGATCCCGGTCCGCACATCCGGGTAAGATACTCCGGCAACGCCCCCGCCGGTCGTTCCAATGCCAGCGAAATTATATTGAGATATTCCGGAATCACCACCGTACTGCAGCCATCCGGTCTCCAGCATCGCCTGTTCAAAAACGACTTCTCCACGGACGCCTTCTGCATTCGCTTCTTCCAGGATGATCGTACAAAAATCATCTATGGTCGCTGCGCCACCATCTTTTAATGAAGCTGAAGGATATTCTGCTCCATGTTCTTCATACTGCGAAGTCATCTGTGCAAGAGAAACGGTCGTATCTCCCATGATCGTATAATATCCATAAGTGTTATCTGTAGAATCATCTACAAAATCCGGATCAGAAGTAAAATCCGGTACCTCCAGACTGGACGGCTTGTGAATCTGTCCCTCACCGGAATGATCGACTTCTTCACTGTCTGCTGTAGTGGCTGAACTCCCGAAAACACTCCCGGATGTTCCATCCTCTTCGGCCACCTCAATCTCTGCCCCAGATGCCAGACAAGGTGCCCCAGTTATAAGGGCACCCGTCAGTATTATCTGAGAACAAAAGAGCATCGCTTTTTTGTTTCTGATCATCCATTAACCTTTCTCATTGCTGCTTCTACTACATGTCCTACCAGAACAGATGTTGTAACGCTTCCAACACCGCCCGGTACCGGAGTGATCGCATCAACGATCGGCTCAACTGCTGCATAGTCAACATCGCCGCAAAGTTTGCCTTCTGCATTTACGTTGATTCCTACATCGATGATCGTCTGTCCTTCTCTGACATATTCAGCACCTACAACACCTGCGCGTCCTGCAGCTACGATCACGATATCGGCTTCTTTTGCTACAGATGGCATATCTACTGTTTTTGTATGGCAGATAGTTACTGTTGCGTTTTTCTTAACCAGCATCATTGCTGCCGGTTTACCAACTACAAGGCTTCTTCCGATAACAACGGCTTTTTTACCTGTGCAGTCGATTCCGTAATGATCCAGGATTTCCATGCATGCCTGCGGTGTACATGGCGGGAAACCGATTTTCTTTCCTGTATAAACGCCAGACATGGAAAGGTCTGTCATACAGTCAACGTCTTTTTCTGCTGCAAGTGCATTTTCGATCACTGCCTGATCCAGATGTTTCGGCAGCGGACGGAACAGAAGAACGCCATGAATATGGTCATCTTTATTTACTTTGTCAATTGTTGCAAGAAGTTCTTCCTGTGATACATCTCCTGGAAGAAGGATTTTTTCACATGCTACCCCAAGTGTTTCGCAACGTTTTGTTGCACCTTTTTCGTAAGAAATATCACTTGGATTTTCACCTACACGAATGATGCACAGAGTCGGGTTAACACCTTTTCCCTGTAACTCAGCTACATTGGCTTTGATTCTTTCATTCAGTGCTGCTGTTACTTCTTTACCTAATAACTGCTTTGCCATTTTAACTATTTCCTCCGCTCATTATTTGTTGCTTCACAAATGTGAATTACTCTGCAATACACGCTTAGCGCAATCCGTATTTCTATTTAAGGCGTCCGAGAACGCTTTCGAATGTTTCATCTGCAATCTTTGTGTATTTTTCAAGCATTGCATCTGCTTTTTTGTTGAGTTCTTCAGCATATTCTCTGTTTGCCATAGATTTCGTATTGATGTATACGTTCAGGCTTGCACCCTGTAATGCTGCTTTGCAGAAAGCTGCCCCAACACCGGCATCGCTGATCGCCAGTTTGGATCCTTTGGCAGCAAACTCTACGATCAGATCAATTGCTTCACAGCATTTTTCCATGATTTCCATCGGAACAGAGCATGCATCTTTCAGAACGATTTCCATAACACGTGCTTTTTCTGCTTTTTCTTCCTCTGTTTCTCTTGGCATGCCATATGCTTTGGAAAGTGGTTCAAAAACTTCTGCATCTCTTTCGATCAGACGCAGAAAATCTTTCTGAAGCTGGTCGCATTTTGCTTTCAGCTCCCACATTTCATCTTCTACATCTGCATATTTCTTTTTGCCTACCGTAAGGCTGCCTACCATGTTGCCAAGTGCAGTTCCGACTGCACCAACCAGTGCAGAAGCTCCGCCGCCACCCGGTACCGGGGCTTTAGAGGCGAGGACTTCTACGAATTCTGTACATGTACTTGTGGAAAATCCCATTTTTTCTCCTCCTAGAAAAAACATTTTTAAGATGGATATCTTAATATTCTTTTCTTCTTTTCTTATAATAATATTTTTAGGATGAATCCTAAGACCTGTTCATATTTGGAAATATGAGAAAACCTACGAGGGGAGTCGCTCAGAGTTGCGGAGGCCGCTCTCCCCTCGCGCACCCCACCGGGCCACGCAATCAGGAAATATACTGCATTGGCAGTCAACGTTACCTGTCGATACCAACACCACATACTCCCTGACTCCTGCTATAACAAGCTTTTAAACATAGCCGATAGGATACTCACTTCTCCTAAACGACATGTTTTTCAGCGTGGCCAAGCAGGGGGAGTCTGAGGGGGAGCTTCGGCCTTCGCAACTGCGAGATGGTCCCCCTCAGGGTTTCTTTTTTTCAAAAAAATATTTACCCTGCTTTATAAAGCAAAATTTATACTTTTAGATATGAGACTTAATTCCTAGAAAAGTCCAGTGATCTTACCGGTCTCGTCTACATCAATTCTCTCTGCAGCCGGTACTTTTGGCAGTCCTGGCATAGTCATGATCTCACCTGTCAGAGCCACGATGAAACCTGCACCTGCGGAGATCTTCAGGTTACGTACAGTAACTTCGAAGTCTGTTGGTGCACCGAGTTTGGTCTGGTCATCTGTCAGACTATACTGTGTCTTAGCTACACAGATCGGGCAGTTGCCAAAGCCAAGAGCTTCGAGCTGTTTTGCCTGTTTCTGAGCATTTGCTGTCAGGACAACTCTCTTACCACCGTATACTTTCTGTACGATCTGGTTCAGTTTGTCTTCGATAGAGCCTTCCAGTTCATATGCATAGGAGAAGTCGTTCGGTTCTTCTACCAGACGAAGAACTTCTTCTGCAAGTTTCACTCCACCTTCGCCGCCTTTTGCCCATACTTCAGAAAGTGCAACGTTTACGCCGAGTTCTTTACATTTTGTTTCTACAAGGTCAAGTTCTGCCTTTGTATCTGTCGGGAATGCATTGATAGCAACTACGCAAGGAAGTTTGTATACATTCTTGATATTGCTTACATGTTTCAGAAGGTTTGGAAGTCCTTTTTCCAGTGCTTCCAGGTTTTCATTATTAAGGTCTGCTTTTGCTACACCGCCATTATATTTCAGAGCACGTACAGTAGCTACGATAACAACTGCGCTTGGGTGCAGACCTGCCATACGGCACTTGATATCCAGGAATTTTTCTGCTCCAAGGTCAGCGCCGAATCCAGCCTCTGTAATTGTGTAATCAGCAAGTTTCATACACATTTTTGTAGCTGTTACAGAGTTACATCCATGAGCAATGTTTGCGAATGGTCCGCCATGAACGATTGCCGGAACATGTTCCAGTGTCTGAACGAGGTTTGGTTTCAGGGCATCTTTCAGAAGTGCAGTCATTGCACCTTCTGCATGAAGATCGCCAGCTGTTACCGGTTTCTGTTCGGAAACTTTACCATATGTATATCCGATGATGATCTTGGAAAGTCTTTCTTTCAGGTCTGTAATATCGCTTGCAAGGCAAAGGACTGCCATGATCTCGGATGCAACTGTGATGTCGTATCCGTCTTCACGAGGCATACCGTTTGTTCTTCCGCCAAGTCCGTCTACTACGTTACGAAGCTGACGGTCGTTCATATCCACACATCTCTTCCATGTGATCTTTCTCGGGTCGATGTTCAGAGCATTGCCCTGGAAGATATGGTTGTCGATCATTGCTGCAAGAAGGTTGTTTGCTGCACCGATGGCATGGAAGTCACCTGTGAAATGAAGGTTGATATCTTCCATCGGAACTACCTGTGCATAGCCGCCGCCTGCTGCACCACCTTTGACACCGAATACCGGTCCGAGAGATGGCTCACGAAGAGCAACCATAACACTCTTTCCAAGCTTCTGCATTGCATCTGCAAGACCTACGGTTGTAGTAGTCTTTCCTTCACCGGCCGGTGTCGGGTTGATTGCTGTCATAAGGATCAGCTTACCGTCTTTTCTGTCACTTTCTTTCAGAAGATTATAATCAATTTTTGCTTTGTATTTTCCGTACTGCTCCAGATATTTATCATCAATACCTGCTTTTTCTGCAATCTTTGTGATTGGCAGCATTTCGCACTCCTGTGCAATTTCGATGTCACTTTTGAATCCCATAAAAGTTACCTCCTTTTTATATACATTTTATATACATTTCGCAAAGGACTTCAGTGATCCGATGATCACATCGCCCATAACAGCCATATCTTCTGCCTGAAAAGATATCGGAAAATTATCCGAAAACAGAATCTGTGAGGATGGCGGAAATTCATCGTCTCCTTCCCACAGGATCATCTGTACCAGATAATCTGGAAAGATCTCCAGCTTATAAGCAATGTCTCCATGCTTCACCGGAACACAGTGCATGTGTTCCATGATTGCCTGAAAATCTTTGATACGGTTTCCATAGGAGAATGCCAGCCGCTTGATACAGCGTCCGTCAAACTGTCGAAGGTATACTTCACCCCACGGCATTTCTCTGTAGGTTTTGAATTTCCCGCTACCTGATGCTTCCGCACCATTCAGCAGAAAACGAATCGTCAGAGTTCTGGCATAGGTCATGGTTTCCAGAGGATAAAATCCCATATCATCCGCTTCGTGGCTGACCTGAAAATCCGGCCAGGAAATCTGATAAACCGTCCCAAGAAATTTCAGAGTAAAATACTTCTGTTCTTCATCATAGGAAATGCCAAGTCTTGCAGCAATTTCCTTTGGATCTGATTCCTGATACTGGCTCAGATAATGTTCCCATGGGAGACGCTCTTTGCTGTCTTTTCCATATCCCAGTTTATCTCCTACAGATTCTGTTTCTGCCGGACTAAATGTTGTTGTTTTTACGTCAGAACTCATAACACACCTCTTCTAAGTTATTAAACAAATGCTTTATCCTGCAAGCATGAACAGCATTTGTATTTTTCACACTTGGATATTATCTTTGATGCACATTCGGAAACATAGATGCATCGGTATGTGGGATAAAACATGCTCCCACGAATTCATCCATGTAAGTCGGAACTGTCGAAAGCTCCATATATGTCATATTTGATGCAAGTTCATAGGTCTTTTTCTCGGCCTGTGTGGAAAGAAGCATCAGATAAGCACCTGTCAGTGATGAGTTACCAATATAATGGAATTTCTCAAGCGGAACATCCGGGAACATTCCGATATTAACTGCATTCTGCATGTTGATTCCACTTCCGATACCACCGGCAACGTAAACATCATCAATCATGGATACATCAAAATCAAGCGAAGACAGCATCGTGCGGATTGCAGAGAAAATAGCTCCTTTTGCACGGATGAAGTTGTCGATATCTACTTCTGTGATCTCAACATCTTTTACAGATCCTGCCTCTTCCTCAAATGCGATCACATAGCTGCCCATTCCATAATGGTCATGGCGGACACGCTTACCTTCACGGACAAATTTGCCCTTCGGGTTGATGATTCCAGTCATAAACAGTTCGCTGATCACATCAATGATACCGGAACCGCAAAGACCGACCGGTTTGGTTCCAGGTTCACCGACTACTCTGTATGTCGGTTCCATGGTTTCTTTATCAATGGTACATGCTTCGATTGCTCCATCTGTCGCACGCATACCGCAGCTGATATCTCCACCTTCGAATGCCGGTCCGGCAGAGCAGGCACAGCTCATCATAAAATCAGAGTTTCCAAAAACGAGCTCACCGTTGGTACCAAGGTCGATAAACAGTGAAAATTCCGGTCTGTTCCAGATCATACTTACCAGTGTACCTGCTGTGATATCGCCACCCACATAGCTTCCGATGTTCGGTGCCATAATAATATGGGCATCTCCATTGATCTCAATTCCGACGTCTGATGCAAACAGCGAATTTGTTTTAAAGAAAGCCGGAATATATGGTTCTGTACGCAGGTAATCTGCATTAATTCCTGCAAACAGATGGTTCATTGTCGTATTGGAAGCCACACACATACGATAGATCTGATTCTCCGGAAGGTGAATGCTTCTGCACATCTCATGAATCATCGGGTTGATTGTTTCTTTGATCACTGCATCCTGCAGTTTTTTGATTCCACCAGGTTTCGTTGTCTCAATGATACGGTTGATAACATCCGCACCATAACGGATCTGTCCGTTACCGGAGGAACTCTTGGCAAGGATTTCACCCGTAGCCATATTGATGATGACAGCAGAAACGGTTGTTGTACCAATATCTACTGCGAGTCCACCCATGATCACGTCTTCTTTTGCATCAAAAATATCATAGACAAACATATCATCCGGTGTTACGCGGACCACACATTTCACTGAAAATTTACTTGCACGGAGCACATCCGGAAGTTTACGGAGAACTGCATACGGAACTCTGATCCGTTTCAGATTCATAAATTTGCGAAGTGCTCTTGTCAGTCTCTCAACATCCGGCATGGTATCATCCAGTGTTGGTTCAGTCATCTGGAGTTCTACAACTTCCAGACTATTTCTTAACTGAATTCCGGTCTCTTCGACCTGATTTTTTGCTTTTTCAAAAATTGCGATTTCTTCTTTAGAACTTAAGTCTGCCACTTTCATTCTGCTTTTGTAAGCAGATGCGATGTCCGGCACAAGTACTTCCACATCCGCGCAGATTTTGCTCATGCATGCCAGACGCCATCCTTTTTCAAATTCCTCATCAGAAATATGAAGAGTTTTCTTTGAGTCCAGTTCTCCGCCTTTTAACTGCACCCGACACTTTCCGCAGGCTCCGTTTCCGGAACATGGTGCATCAATTGCCACGTTCGCACCACGTGCAACCTCCAGCAGATTATCCCCCGCATTGGCAAATGCTTCTACCTCACTGCCATTTTCAAATGCAAATGTCACCTTAAACATGCGGTAACCACCTTTCTCGCCTCGTGAATATTCTTGTCTTTCAGCTGTGGCGTTGGGCGTCAGACTTATTGATATTTATAAAAAAGGCCAGAGGCCGCGAAGCCTCCAGCCTTTTTTTATCTACAGCCGTAAAAAAGTCAGACTGATTAGATTTCCAGATAGGAATCTGCGTACAGGTAATTATTTTTGATGATATCACAGGATTTGATTGTTTCCATCAGACGCAGGTCGTTAGGGTTAACGATTGCGGATGTAAGTCCCTGCATCATAGCCATAGCTACCATAGCGGAGTCCATGATCGGACGGATATGTTTCGGCATACCGTTGGAGTTGTTAGAAAGACCACCGGTGCTCTTCATTCCCATATCAGAGATCATTTTGATGAATTCAAGAACTTCCATCTGTTTGTCCTGCATTCCTTTGATAACCAGGAATAACGGATCGAACCACATATCGTTCTCAACATCCATACCATGTTCCATACCTCTCTCCATCAGAGTCTGCATGTACATCATACGTTCATCATTGTCTTTTGCAATTCCTTCACCGTTGCAAAGAGCGATAACGATTGCATCATTAGCAGCTGCAACATCAACATAACCGATTCTTCCTGCAGCATCAGCGGAGTTTACGATCGGTTTTCCTTTGGAACGATTGTATACAGAAATACCAGCTTCGATAGCTGCAACGTTGGAAGTATCCAGTGCAAGCGGAACATTGTCAAAGTTGCTCTGCAGAAGCTCTACAGCCCATTTCATCAGTTCCGGTCCATCGTTCTCTGCTGGTCCGATATTTACATCGAGGTATGTAGCACCTGCATCGAGCTGCTGTTTTGCTCTTTTGAGGATCGGCTCAGGATCTCTCTCTGTAAATGCTTTATTAACTGCTGGTGCTGTTGTGGAAAGTCTCTCTCCAATAGTAACAAATTTTGCCATACCTGTGTTCTCCTTTACATGGTTTTTAATGTCTCAGGGAGTTTCCTCCTCCCTGAGAAAAATTATATTTTATGCCGGCTTATGCCTGCATATCTTTTAAGAATTTCACAAGCTGAACTGCTTCTCTAGGTCCTACAATAATCTCCCATCCCGGAAGTTTTGCTTCAAGGTCGCCCTTAAGAACAGCCACTTTACCAGGGATAACGAGTTTACGGCATTTTACTTTCGGCTCAACTTCTGTCTTGATGTACTCAGAAATGCTGGTGCTGGAGAATTTACCAGCTGCCCAGGATGTCAGTACGGAAAGTCCGCCTGCATCATTGATAACCAGATTAAGCGGTACACCGGAACGTTCCAGTTCACCAGAAACTACGAAGTATGTAAGAGCAAAGTCTACGGTTGTAACAACGAGAGAATTCTCATCTGCACCGTTGAGTGGGTAGATACCCGGCTCTACTTTCATCGGTTTCTGTGGATCAGTATAAACGTTCTGACGAAGACCAAACAGTGGAAGAGCCTCTGCATATGTCATCTGTTCCATAACGATTATGGAACCATATTTCATTGTAAATACGGAAGCAAGTGCTGCCTGTAAATGATGATCACCTTTGGCAAGTTTAACCAGGTTAACGATGGATGGATATCCAAATGTTCTGTCCTGATCTTTCAGAGCTGCACGACGAACCATTACAGTATTTGCAAATGTTTCTTTGATGTCAGCACCTGTTGTATCAAGAACAAGGTTTTTGTTGCCAAGTTTTTCAAGAGCTGCTACGGTATCGTAAAGCTCGTTGATGTCTTTTCCGGATACTCCAAGAACTACTCCTGTTTCTGTTGCAACAGCATTCATTGCTTCATAGTTGGAAGCGTTTGCTCCGTTAAGAACCGGTTTGCCATCTTTGCATACTTCAAGAGCTGCTTTTGCGATTTCTGGATCTGTGCATCCAAGGATCAGAGTTCTTCCCAGACCTTTTGCTTTTTCTACAAGTGCTGTATATTTAGCAGCATCTGCTTCTGCATCGCAGTTCACGTATACAAGTTCTACATGCATTCTTTCACCGATACGGTCATAGTCTACATGTGGGATTTCTGCAAGTTTAGCCTCAACTTCTGCATCATCCATGCATGTGCAGAGAGATACAGCATATCTTGGTTTGCTTACAAATGTTTTTTCATGTCTGAACAGAACAGTTTCTCCACCGAGTGTGAACTCTGCATCGCCTGTTCCGATCTTGATTGTCTTCATCGGCGGAGCAGTTGCCTCAGAAAGGGAAGCCAGTGCTTCGTCAGACATATGTGGACACTGTTCAATTTTCATTGCGCCCTGTGCAACTTTCATGGAGAAAGCCATACATGTCGGACATCCACATTCCTTACAGTTTTTCTTTGGTGTTAATTTAAAAATCTGAATACCATTCAGTGCCATAGCTAATTATTCCTCCTATTATTTACACAAGTGCTTTGATCATTTTGGAAATAGTCTTAATTGATTCCGGATGTCTTAAGATTACGGCATCAGAACCAGCTGCAAGGTCAGCTGCAGCAGTCATAACTTCCATATCGATTCCACGCTCATCTGCTGATCCCCATTCAGGCATATCAGCTTCAGAAGCTGTTGCTTCTTTAACTGCCCATGTCTCTGCGGATACAGGTGTAATAATAGGCATCTGCAGCATATTGTCATTCTGTCCTAATGCTGCACCTTTGATACGGTCCATAGTAGATACTACGTACTCATATCCGTAACCAGCTGCTGCACTACCGATGTTCATAACGATCTTCTTCGCATCAACACCAAGCTGTGTAGTAACAACGTTCAGCTGTTTTGCAAGGTTGATATCAACGGCTGATTCAGCACCAACGATCTGATTATAAGCAAGACCTGCTGCTGCACCGATTGCTTTGTAGTTTTCTTCTTTTTCGGAAAGAAGAAGTGCATTTCTTCCCTGAAGTACTTCTGCAACTTTTGGGAGAAGTTCCGCATCCTTCTCTACGTTCTTGCAGCCTTCTACAACCAGTGGACAGTCGATAGCATCTGCTACTTCTTTAACAACCCCGATAAGTTCTTCAACAGATTTGTTTGCTCCATTCGGGTCTCCACCATCCAGAATCAGGGCAACAAAATCTGCACCTTCTATAGCTGCTGCTTTTTTAGCGATATCAGCCATAGTAGTTGCACCTTCATAGTAAGCCTTTACGCCTTCGGAAAATTCGTCCAGTCCAAGGTCAGAAATCTCAACACCGATCTTCGGTGCGTTTTCTGTTGGTGCATCAAAGCTATAAAATGGGAAGGAGTTTTCTCCTCCGATAGTCACAGTCTTGTCTCCGTTACCGATTGTGACAGAGTTGATCTTTGCGTTAAATTTCTGTGGTTTCTGATTAAACGGCATTTCTCATAAGCCTCCTCTTAATTAATAAACGTATATATTATACTACATCATTGGGTCCATTGACAAGGCTGGATGGCCTTTTTCTGTTAAAAATTCTACAAGCGCTTCCGGATCTGTTGCAACTGTCTCATCACCGATCATATCTGTGAAGTTTTCAATTCCGTAAAGTTCCTGTGCTGTCTTGTTCAGACGTTCTGCTACAGTATCTTTCAGCTCCTTCGGCATCCATACGATACGCTCAATACCGCCTTCAGCCTTCATGAATTTCTTGGAAGAAATGAAATGTTTTCCATGGCCCATAAATCCAGGTGTCTGAACACCACCACCTGTCATGGATGCCATCTCCGGGAATGTCATTCCGAGCGGTGTCATACCTGCATACTCACGGTTTGCAATAACAACGCCGTTAGAGAACGGCTCAATTCCGCAGATACATTCGAAACATCCACAGGATGTCATAGGATCCTGCATGATAGAATACAGTGTAACATGTTCCAGAGCTCCCTGTGAGAATTTCTGAACTGCTTCATCTACATCTTCATAAGAGCCAAGATTCTCGTCGATCGGACGTTCTTTTGTGATCACCTGGCATGGTCCGTTCGGATCCAGTTCATGTGTTGCTTTTGCATCCAGCCATGAAACGGCACCGCAAAGTCCAAGTCTTTCTGGTGTTACTACACATACATGACTTGGAGAAAATGCCTGACAGAGGATACAGCTGTAATATACATCTACAGATTCATCTGTCAGAGTATCCAGACGTTCGTCTCGTCTGTCAAATGTCGGGATTGCAACTTCATGACGGATTCTGGTACATTCTGCAGGATCTGTGTAAATTGTAACCGCACATTTATCAACAACTGCTTCAAATTCATTTTTGACCTGTGCATAAAGCACTTCACCAAAATGTTTTGCACGGAATCCGGCATTGAATGCATCTTTGCTGATTCGGATACGGAACATATCCCTCTGGCCGGTGTGATAAACTCCCTCAATACAGTTAATGTAGTTGTGGAATTTACGTTCGATAACCGGTTCAAAGTCAGGCTGCATCTTCTTACCTGCAACTTCAACTACATAAGCAAGGCTGTGTTTACTGCCTTCTTCAAAAGTATCTACCTCAGGACCTACAACTGTGATCTTGTGGTCTTCTACTTCATCCATATTCTTTGTCTGTACAAGTTCTGCACAGTCTACACGTGAACCATCAAACTCAACCTGCATATCTTTACGACGGATGATCTCACCTTCAAATGCAGATGCAAATGCAACCGGAATATCAATATCTGTAATTTTGATCTTGATACCCCTTGCTTCAAGTGAAACCTTATTGAAATCAGCCACATCCGGGCATGCGATCAATGCGCCCGGAACTTCTACGATATTCTCATCTTCATTGGAAATAACCGGGAAGCCGAGTTTGATTGCACCTGCACCTGCCGCAAGAATGACATCATCAATTGGTTTGAAAGCATTTACAAAAGCCGGAACTCTGTCCTTTGTATATGTAAGCAATGCGCCGGCATCTCCAGGTGTTACATTACCAAAGATCAGTGCTGCACGGATTGCCACAGATACTACATGAATAACAGATGTTACATCTTTGCCAAGTGGTACGATTCTTACATTATACCCCATCTTCAGTCCAAGTTCTGTTGCCTGATCGATAATACCGCCAACCAGTGTTACAAGAATACCCTGTTTCTGATAACTCTTGATCAGATCAACACCTTCCTGTGCAGTCGGAGCTGATCCAAGGATAACAGCAACGCCAGGGATATCACCCGTTACAAGCGGTACTCCAAGCTCACGGATAATTGAATCTGCAAGATGTCCATAACACGGCTCGCTGTATGGTTCCGCTCCATCCAGATATTTCAGAGCTTCAATAAATTCTGCGCAGAGTGCGGTTGCTACCCCTGACATCAGTGCGTCGTCCAGCTCATGATTTCTGGTCATGAGTGTCTTTACAACGCCCAGGGCCTCTTTTAATTCTCCCAATGTTTTGACCTTTACGCCTGTTACTGCGTAATAACATGGCAGGCAATATGCCGTATGGGGAAAGCCCACTGGTTTGTCTGCGCCATGTTCTTTGACTGCTTCGTCCACAGCATTGACGGTCAGGCCATATACTGCATCATTTCCATTAAAGATTCTGTTGATTAACATGTGCACATCTCCACTCTTTGATTTATTAAACCTGAAATGTTTACAAAGCCGCGTTCCCTGCGAAGCATTTCATGTTTGCGTAAGTTACAAACCCTGAATTTTCCCGCAACCCGCTGTTTGCAACAGCTTTACGTCGCAGTTCAAAACTCAGGGTTAACTCCCCAGGAAATGAATGCGAGCATTCATTTCCTTTGCGGGAGTTACATCATTGGATCCATAGCCAGTGCCGGATGTCCTTTTTCTGTAAGATATTCAACCAGTGCTTCCGGATCTGTTGCTACTGTTTCATCACCGATCATATCTGTGAAGTTTTCAATTCCGTAAAGTTCCTGAGCTGTCTTGTTCAGACGTTCAGCAACGAATTCTTTCAGTTCTTTTGGCATCCATACGATACGCTCGATACCGCCTTCAGCCTTCATGAATTTCTTGGAAGAAATGAAATGTTTTCCATGTCCCATGAATCCAGGTGTCTGAACACCGCCGCCTGTCATGGATGCCATTTCCGGGAATGTCATTCCAAGAGGAGTCATGCCTGCATACTCACGGTTTGCAATAACAACACCGTTGGAGAATGGTTCGATACCACAGATACACTCGAAGCATCCGCATGATGTCATAGGATCCTGCATGATGGAGTACAGTGTAACGTGCTCCAGAGCACCCTGTGAGAATTTCTGAACTGCTTCATCAACGTCTTCGTAAGAACCAAGGTTCTCATCGATCGGACGTTCTTTTGTGATTACCTGGCAAGGTCCGTTAGGATCCAGCTGATGTGTTGCTTTTGCATCCAGCCATGAAACGGCACCACAGAGTCCAAGTCTTTCTGGTGTTACTACACATACGTGGCTTGGAGAGAATGCCTGACAGAGGATACAGCTGTAATATACATCTACAGATTCATCTGTCAGAGTATCAAGACGCTCATCACGTTTGTCGAAGATCGGGATTGCAACTTCGTGACGTACTCTTGTACATTCTGCCGGATCTGTATAAATAACAACTTCACATTTATCAACAACTGCGTCAAATTCATTTTTCACAGATGCGTAAAGAACTTCACCAATGTGTTTGATCTTGAATCCTGCATTGAATGCATCAATGCTGATACGGATACGCTGCATGTCACGCTGTCCTGTATGATATACACCTTCGATACAGTTGATGTAGTTGTGGAATTTACGCTCGATAACCGGCTCAAAGTCAGGCTGCATGTTCTTGCCTGCAACTTTAACAACATATGCAATGCTGTTCTTGCTTCCGAGTTCCATGTCGTCTACTTCCGGTCCTACTACTGTGATCTTGTGATCTTCTACTTCAGAAGCGTCACATGTCTGTACAAGCTCTGCACAGTCTACACGGGAACCATCGAATTCAACCTGCATATCTTTACGACGGATGATCTCACCTTCGAATGCAGATGCGAATGCAACCGGAATATCGATATTTGTGATCTTGATCTTAATGTCACGTGCTTCAAGAGATGTAGCATTGAATTTGCTTACGTCTTCCTGAACGATCAGGCTCTTTGGTACACGGAAGATATTTTCTGTTTCGTTTGTAATAACCGGGAATCCAAGTGCGATAGCACCTGCGCCACAGGCTACGATAACATCATCCAGAGGTTTGAATGCGTTAACGAATGCCGGTACACGATCCATTGTGTATTTCATCAGTGTGCCTGCATCTCCAGGTGTTACGTTACCGAAGATCAGAGCTGCACGAAGAGCTACAGATACTACATGGATAACTGCTGTAACGTCTTTTCCAAGCGGAATAACACGTACGTTTGCACCTGTCTTCATTCCTGCTTCTGCAACCTGGTCGATGATTCCGCCAACCAGTGTTACCAGGATACCCTGTGCCTGATAACTCTTAACAAGAGCAACGCCTTCTTCTACTGTAGGAGCAGATCCAAGGATTACTGCTACACCAGGGATATCACCTGTTACAAGCGGTACACCAAGTTCACGGATAACTGCATCTGCAAGATGTCCGTAGCATGGTTCTTCGTATGGTGTTGCACCATCGATATATTTCAGAACTTCGATGAATTCTGCGCAGAGTGCTGTAGCAACACCTGACATAAATGCATCATTTAATCTTTTTTCTCTTGTCATAAGTGTTTTAACAACACCAAGAGCTTCTTTTAATTCTTTTAAAGTTGTAACTTTTGTTCCTGTTACAGCGTAGTAACATGGAAGGCTGTATGCGGTATTCGGGAAGCTGACAGCTTTGTCTTCGCCGTACTGAGCGATTGCTCCGTCGATAGCGCCCTCTGTTAAACCAAATACAGCATCATTTCCGCTAAAAACTCTATCAAATAAAGTCACCTTAATACCTCCTGTTTTTACAGATTTGAATTCTGATCAATCTTTTCTTTTATTTTTGTGATCTCAGTTGTTACGGTCTGACTGAAATCATAAGGGGATTTTCCCTGACGGTCAGCATCTATAACCTCCGTGTTGTAATGGAGCATGCCAAGAAGGTCTTCTGCCGGGATTCTGGAACGGATAAATTCCTCATCCTCCTCATTTCTTACCTTGTTTGCCACAACCTTGACCTGAGTAACACCCAGATCACTGGCAAGACGTTTGACATTTTTGTATGTCTGTACGCTTCTTGCACCTGGTTCGATCACTACGATAAATGCGTCAACTCCCTCTGTGGTTCCTCTGCCGAGATGTTCCAGGCCGGCCTCCATATCAAGAATTACCACATCTTCTCTTCTCAGTACCAGATTGTTGATAATACGTTTCAACATTACATGTTCCGGACATACGCATCCGCCGCCGCCTGTCTCGACAGTTCCCAGGACAAGGAGTCGCACGCCATTGCAGACCTTACCATATTTATCCGGAATATCATCTACTTTCGGATTCAGATGATAGAACTGATTTCCTGCTGTCGCACCTGTACGTTCCTCCACAAGCTTACGCATTTTGGAGATTGGTACGATGGAATCCAGCGTTTCCTCGTCAAATCCCAGCGCCAGGCCAAGATTTGCATCCGGATCCACATCTGCTGCAAGTACCGGTCTGCCCTCTGCTGCATACAACCTCGCGAGCGTTGCTGCAAAAGTAGTTTTGCCTACGCCGCCTTTTCCTGTAACTGCTATTTTCATTTTATGTCATCCACCTTTTATTACATTTTTAAGATCACAACGGATTAGATTCCTAATGCTGTTCTCTTTTCTTCAATTCTTTCGATCATCAGATCAACTAATTTCTCAATATCTGTTTCTACTGTGTAAGCTGCGCCTGTCCATTTTCTTGTTCCTTCTGTAAGAAGTTCGCACATCTCTGAAGAACCGGAAACGTATGGATCAACACCAAGGAATGTATCAATACCAGTAGCTACTACGTAGTTACCGATAGATACAGCTTTTTCAGACATCCACTCAGGAGCACATCCAACTACCGGAAGCTGGTTGATCTGAAGTCCTGAATCTTTTGCAAGTTCAGCAGCCAGAAGCATCATACGAGAAATATCTACGCATGATCCCATATGTAATACAGGCGGGATATCAGCCAGTTCACATACACGTTTCAGACCTGCACCGCAGAGTTCTCTTGCGGATTTGTCCATCAGACCAGCCTTTGCAGCTGCCTGTGCGGAACATCCGGAAGCGATGATAACGATATCGTTTGCGATACATTTCTTCATCAGTTCGATATGTGCATAGTCAGGACGGATTTTCGGGTTGTTACATCCAACCATAGCAACAGCACCACGGATAACACCGGAAGTGATACACTCAAGTAATGGTTTTGTTGTTCCTGTTACATCAACCTGAGAGTTTGTAACACCATCAAGAACTTTTACAATTGCTTCCAGAGAGTAACCAACGGTAGCTTTCTGTTTCAGCTGCGGGATATGTACAAGTTCTGGTTTTCTGTTCTTGAAGTTATCGATAGCCATCTTAACGATTGCTTTTGCATTTTCTCCAGCTGTTTCAGCGTTGAATCTGATGAATTCAGAATCTGGCATCTGAGCGATCGGAGAAGTTGTAACGAATTTTGTATGGAAGCATTTGCTCAGAGGTCCTAATGCAGGGAAGATACACTGAACATCAACTACGATTGCTTCGCAGGCGCCTGTCAGAACAACGTTTTCCTGCTGCAGGAAGTTACCTGCCATTGGAATACCACGACGCATTGCTACTTCGTTTGAAGTACAGCATACACCGGAAACAGTGATTCCTTTTGCTCCTACGGATTTTGCATAATCGATCATTTCTTTGCTGTCTGCATATTCACAGATCATTTCAGAAAGACTCGGGTCATGTCCGTGTACAACGATGTTTACGTTTTCTTCAACCATAACACCAAGGTTTGCTTCTGTGTCGATCGGCTTCGGAGTTCCGAAAAGTACGTCAGAGAACTCTGTTCCCATCATGGAACCGCCCCATCCATCTGCAAGGCCGCAGCGGAGAGACTGTTTTACAAGTGCTTCTGGAAGAGAAGAACATCCCATATGAGTCATATGCAGAGAACTTGCAACTTCACGGTCGATCGCACGTGGTGCGATTTCATTTTCGATAAGTTTTTCTTTCTGTCCAGCCGGCATTCTGTCGAGGAATCTCTGGTATCCGAACGGTTTACCATATTCCATAAGGCCAAGTTCAGCCATCTCGTGAGCCAGATCATAAATGTCTTTTCCTTCTGTTTCTACGCCCCATTCTTTAGCGATGCGGAGCAGCTTTTCAGGATCTTTTACCTGATAGTTTCCGCCTTCTTTTGCGCAGTACAGTGTGTGGCAGATTTCACGACCGTGATCAGAGTGAGTAGCTGCACCACCAGCTGTGAATTTCAGGAAGTTTCTTCCTACGATACCGTGTGCATCGCATCCGCAAACTCCTCTTGGAGCCTTAGGTGTAATACGACATGGTCCCATAGCACAGATTCGGCAACAGATACCCTGCTCACCGAACTTACAGTGTGGAGTCTGATTCTTTACTCGAAACTGCCATGCGTCCGCGCCTACCTTCGCGCCTGTCTCTAACAGTCTTTCGGTAGCAGCTTCAAATTCTTCCACTGTAGTTAATTTGAATTCACTCATTATAGACCTCCTTTAATTTGTACATGAATGAGTTCATGTATTTATAGTGTTTTCTATATAATAACCCTCGAGACAGAACCCATCCCCGCCCATGGGTTATTTTCGTATTAAAAAATTTGCCTTTTCGGCACAAATACCCTTGCTATCTTCAAAAGGTAGCAAGGGTCCTTTTTAAAGATTTAATTTTTTTACAATTTCTTTCAGTGCAACCTTAACCGGATTATCCTCCGGCAGAGCTGCTGTCGGACGGCCTTCGCAGTCATACTCATAAACAGTTTCATCCTGCGGTACCACACCGAGAAGATGAAGTCCCTGTTTTTCTATTTCTTCTTTGATTCCGTCGTTCAGTTCACCTTTCGGTGCACGGTTAACGATCAGACCGACTGTTTCCGGATGCATATTACATTCATCGATCAGCTTTGCAATTCTGCCAACTGCCTGAATTCCTCTTCTGGAGCAGTCACTGACAAGGATTGCCGTCTGCATGGACGGAAGAACGCCTCTGCTGATATGTTCCATACCAGCCTCATTGTCTACCACAATATAAGGATAATGATTCTGATATTTTGCAAGCTGTGCCTGAAGAAGACCATTGACATAGCAATAGCAGCCTTTTCCCTGTGTTCTGCCCATAACCAGCAGATCAAAATCATCTTCTTCTGTCAAAGCATCTTCAAAACGCATCTCCGCATAATCTGCCTTGGACATTCCCTTAGGAATCGGACTTTCTTTGACAAGTTCTGCCTGTGCGATTTCTTCTCTTACGTCGCCGAGAGTGGTCTCAACCTCAACTCCGAGGACTTCATTAAGATTAGAGTTTGCATCTGCATCCACTGCAAGGATTGGTCCTTTGCCCTGTTCGCAGAGATACTGGATCAGCATTCCGCATAAAGTAGTTTTACCAACGCCGCCTTTTCCGGCGACAGCAATTACGTGTGCCATAATAATAGAGTGCCTCCTACTCTAATTCCGCATTTATGAAATTTATAAATCCGCAATTTAGTAATTCTGATTTGAAAAAATTATTCACAGCTGAGTTTTACAATGCTGTTTGCCAGGTCTACCATAAGAATACGTCCTTCGACTACCCTCTCATCTCCCATAATATCTCTGAGCACAAGTTTATTTCCATCTACATCGATTCTGGATACATTTTTGAATATCACAGAATCATCACTTTCTTTATATACTGTTGCAAGACACATAATTTTGCCTCCTAGTTATGTCATTTGAAATCTGGTATATCATTTCATTTCTTCTTTTACCAAAGTAAGTGCCAGTCCAAGGCGCATATTTCCCTTCTGGAAATCAGCCACTGCTTCTTTGATCGTTTTTGCCGAATTATCAAGTCCCATTTTCTGAAGATTGTCAGCCATCTGATCAAGTTCGGCTGCATGGTGTTCATTGTGCTGCAGCATATAGGTGAGCAGTGCAATCGTTTCTTTCTTGCAGTCACCGCCTTCGCAGGATCCACAGTCTCCATGAGAATGTGTATGATCTCCGTCGCCATGTGTATGAGCATGTGTATGTGTCACGCCATCTGCGTGTGTGTGTTCATGTGAATGTTCCGGTGTATGTTCATGTCCATGCTGGACAAGATTTCCGTTCTCATCCTTAATAAGATGCATATAAAGCTCCTTTCTCCGGTTCTACCTCCGGGGCACCTGAAAACAGGCGCACTTATGACAAGAATTTATCAATTAAATCCATTATACATCTTTTGTTTCGGTTTATCAAGGATATAATAAGAAAAAATAGACAAAAGGGTTCGAGATTTCTTCCTGTTTTTTTATACTTTTTCATGGTAAAGTGCACTTCTCCAGTTTTCTATGCTGTTAGATAAATAACGCATTTGTTTTTTAATTAACAAGCTGTGTATTTCCTTTTTTGCCTCTCTTGTATTATTTTTTTAACAAATTTGATTTTCTTCTTTCACAATTATATGGTATAATAAACAAAAATTGTGAGTTTACAGGCAAGGAGGATTCATTTTGACAACTTCCGTATTTTTAAACAACGACAGAACCATGCCTCTTCTGGGCCTTGGCCTTTATAAAACAACTGACGCAGTCGAAGCCGAAGATGCGATTGCCGCCGCTGTACAGAATGGATATCGCCTTTTGGATACCGCTTCTGCATATAAGAACGAAGAATTCGTCGGATGTGGAATTGCCAAATGCGGTGTTCCAAGAAAAGATCTTTTTATCACAACCAAGATCTGGAACAACGCTCAGCGTCTTGGTGATGTAGAAGGAGCTTTTCAGCGCAGTCTGGATCGTCTCGGTCTTGATTATATCGATCTGTATCTGATTCACTGGCCGGTACCTGGCTGCTTTCTGAACACCTGGAAAGATATGGAAAAGATTCTTGAATCAGGACGAGCTTTATCTATTGGTGTCAGTAATTTTGAAATTCGCCATCTGGAAGAGCTCCGGAGAGTTTCCGGCATCGTACCCGCTGTCAATCAGATAGAATGTCATCCACTCTGTTATCCAAAAGAGCTTATTGAATACTGTCAGGCAAACGACATTCAGGTACAGGCATATGCTCCATTGGCCAGAGGCGCTTATTTGGACAATGATGTCTTATGTGTACTTGGCACCAAATATGCACACACGCCAGCACAGATAGGTCTTCGCTGGGCTGTACAGAAGGGAATCTCTGTCATTCCCAAATCCGTTCATCCAGAGCGTATTGCTTCTAATGCAAGGATTTTTGATTTTACGATCGATCAGGAGGATATGGATCTTCTGGATACTCTGAATCAGAATTACCACAGTTCATCTATTCCAGAAGATCTGAGAGATATTGTTTTTTAGATTTGCTTTTCAGCCAACAAAAACCGGCCGGTCCGTAAGCAGACGGATCAGCCGGTTTTATATTTGTCTGATATTTTTTTCGATTTCTTTAGTCTGTGCCCTTCTACCACGGAAGCATCGGAGTCTCTACTTTTTTGTCACGGATCATCAGGTCACGCACCGCATCCGCTGCTGACTTATCTTCAAAAAGGACCTTGTTCACTTCCATAATAATCGGCATTTCCACATCGTATTTTTCCGCCAGACTCTTGGCCGCTTTCGCAGAGTAAACACCCTCTACTACCATTTTGACTTCATTCATCGCCTGCTGCATAGTATACCCTTTGCCCATCAGGTAACCAGCCTTGCGGTTACGGCTGTGAACACTTGCACAGGTAACGATCAGATCCCCCATCCCGGACAATCCATAGAACGTCTCCATATGTGCGCCCATTTTTGTTCCCAGACGTGCAATTTCCGCAATTCCTCTGGTAATAAGAGCTGCTTTTGTATTATCACCATAGCCAAGTCCATCTGCTGTACCGGCAGCAAGAGCAATGACATTTTTCAGAGAACCACCCAGCTCTACGCCAAGTGTATCCGGCGTTGTATACACACGAAATACAGGGCTCATAAAAATCCCCTGAAGGTATTCTGCTGTCTCTCTCTTCGGTCCGCTGATCACACAGGTCGTCGGAATCCCTCTTCCCACTTCCTCCGCATGGCTTGGTCCCGAAAGCACATAAACACCCGCTGCCGGAATCTCTTCGCTGATGATATCTGTCATGGTCATCAGAGTTTTTTCTTCAATTCCTTTTGCGACATTGACAATAATCTGCCCATCTTTTACATAAGGTGCCATTAATTCAGCTGTACCTCTGACATAAGGGGACGGCACAGCCAGAACAATCACCTCAGCCGTCTCCACGCAGTTCTTCACGTCTGCAGTAAGATCAATGTTTTCCGGAATATGAACCCCCGGAAGTTTGGAAGTAAGCTCTCTTGTTTGTTTCAGAGTATCTACTTCTTCCTGAAATCTGGACCAGAGACGCACTTCATGCCCATTATTATTCAAAAGAACGGAAAGTGCGGTTCCCCAGCTTCCGGCTCCCAACACACTGATTTTTGCCATATTACGCTACCTTTAACCTTTCTTTGTTTTTCCAAGGAAAACTTTGTTTTCTGTTCCATTTGCAAGACGGACAATATTTGCCCTGTGTCTCCAGAAAGCCAGCACCGTCAGGAATCCCATTACTATGTACATTTCTGTCGTATGACTTCTGTCCATGCCATAGCCGCCCATCTCTCCACGCACGATCATTGCGATCAGTGCCACCAGATAACAGCTCAGAGAACATAAAGAAACATAATGTGTACCCAAAAATAATACAAAAAATACGATTGCACAGAGAACAAACAGTCTCCAGTCAAATGCGATCAGAAATCCTACCGATGCTGCAATCCCCTTGCCACCGCGGAATCCAAGCGTTACCGGAAAATTATGTCCAAGCACGCATCCCGCAGCTGCATAAATAGAGAGCAACGGCAGGATATCCGCACTTTTTTCTTTAAAGATCAGTCGTACCGCAACAATTGCAAACACACATTTCAAGCAGTCTCCCAGAAGTGTCATTGCTCCGGCTTTTTTTCCAAAGGTACGCAGCGCATTCGTTGTGCCCGCATTTCCGCTTCCATGCTCACGAATATCTGTTTTGTGTATTTTTCCAATAATGTACGAAGTCTGAAACAGGCCAAAAACATAGCCTATCAGAATACAGATCAAACGTTCCAACATTTCACTCAGCTCTTTTCCCCGCGTTCACGGATAATAAATTTCAGAGAAGTTCCGCGGAATCCAAACGCATCGCGAACTTTATTCTCAATATATCTTGTATATGAAAAATGCATCAGCTCTTTGTCATTTACAAAGATCACAAATGTAGGCGGCTTAACCCCCACCTGTGTCATATAGAAAATCTTGAGACGTTTTCCTCTGTCTGACGGTGGCTGCTGCATAGCCACTGCCTCGGACAGAATCTCATTCAGTACACCTGTCTGGATACGAAGTGTCTGGTTTTCAATAACTGCATCAATGGTTTCAAAAAGTTTTGGAAGTCTCTGACCTGATTTTGCAGAAATAAATACAAGCTCCGCATAAGGCATGTATGCCAGCACTTCACGGATACGGTTGGTGTGTTTGTAGATGGTTTTATCATCCTTTTCAACTGCATCCCATTTATTGACAGCAATGATAACACCCTTGCCGCGCTCATGTGCAATTCCGGCGATCTTTGCATCCTGCTCGGTTACACCTTCGGTTGCATCGATCACAACAACGACCACATCTGCCCGTTCAACTGCTGTTACGGTACGAATCACGCTGTAACGCTCAATCTCTTCTTTGATCTTACCTTTACGGCGAAGTCCTGCTGTGTCAATAAAAATGTATTCCCTGTCTTTCCATTTTACTTTGGCATCGACTGCATCTCTGGTAGTTCCTGCGATATCAGAAACAATCACTCGGTCTTCGCCCAGAAGTTTGTTGATCAGAGAAGATTTACCTACGTTTGGTTTACCAACCACTGCAACCTTCGGGATATCGTCATCTTCTTCTGCATCCAGATCTTCCGGGAATTCCTTAATGATCTCATCCAGCATATCACCGATACCGGTACGGTTGGCCGCAGAAATTGCTACCGGCTCCCCGATTCCAAGATTATAAAATTCATAGACGTCCATCATATATTTTTGAACGCTGTCAACTTTATTTACAACAAGAACGACTGGTTTCTGGCTTCTGCGAAGCATATCTGCCACTTTTGCATCAGAATCAACAAGCCCCTGCTGCACGTCTGTGATAAACACAATGACATCCGCAGTATCGATCGCGATCTGTGCCTGTTCTCTCATCTGTGATAAAATAATATCTCCGCTGTCCGGCTCAATACCACCTGTATCGATCAGTGTGAAAGACTTATCCAGCCATGTCACATCTGCGTAGATTCTGTCACGGGTAACCCCCGGTGTATCTTTTACAATGGATATCATCTCACCTGCCAGCGCATTAAATAACGTGGATTTGCCTACATTAGGCCTTCCCACTATTGCAACTACTGGTTTGCTCATACATTTGTCTCCTTATCTGTTTTTTATGTTCAACCGGATCCAGCACTGCCGAAACAAGGTCCGCTCCGCCAGGATCCACTACTATAATTTCTTTTCCAAGTTTTTCGGAAAGTTCTGTTATTGTAATATCATCGAGAAATACATCTTCTCCGCTTCGAAGCATGTTACACGGAATCAGAAGCCTGTCTCCCAGTTTCCGTCCGGAAAGCTGTTCTATAAGATCCTGCCCTGTAATAAGTCCGGAAACAGTGATCTTCTCTCCAAAGAAGTTATTTTTGATTGCAATTACCTCTGATGTGATGTTCGGATATTTTTCCCTGATCACATCCATACATCCTGCTATATAAGGAGCTGCAAGTCTTCCTGTCGCAACGGTGACCGAAAGTTTCCTGTCATCTCCATCTCTTTCCGCAACTGCCTGCCGAACCTCTGTACCCAGAAGCCGCAGCATGCCCACACCGTTTTCCAGCTGCAGATAGCCGTCATAGCGATCTTCTTCCGGGAGTTCCTCCCCCGCCAGAATATACCATTCATCAGAGGCATGGATAAAGTGGATACCATATCTCTCATACATGATCTTCTGCCAGCGATGGATTTGTTCCAAAACCGCCTTCGCATCTTCTTTTGTAAAAGGTTCCAGTGGATAGAGTCCTTTGCGGAACTTCGTCAACCCTACCGGAACAACAGATACGCTCTGAAGTACCGGTGCATATTCAGACATTTTCTGAAGGCTGTATTCCAGTTCTTCTCCATCATTCACACCTTTGCACAGAACAATCTGCCCGTTCATGGTAATTCCCGCTTCATAAAGCTGATCTACCTTTTTCAGTGCATCTCCTGCAAAACGATTATGCAGCATTTTGCAGCGAAGCTGCGGATTCATTGCCTGAAAAGACACATTGATAGGCGAAAGGTGATATTTGATCACACGTTCAATATCTTCCTGACTCATATTCGTCAGTGTAACATAATTTCCCTGCAAAAAAGAAAGCCTGGAATCATCATCCTTGAAATACAGTGTTTCTCTCATGCCTGGCGGCATCTGATCGATAAAGCAGAACATACAGTGATTGCTGCAGGAACGGTAATCATCCATCAGGCCATTCTCGAATTCGATTCCAAGATCTTCATCGTAATCCTTCTCAACTTCAAGTTCCCAGAGTTCACCATTGGCTTTTTCTATCAGAAGTTCTATATATTCATCATTCATGAGATAACGATAGTCAAAGACATCCTCCACCAGCTGGTGATTGATCTCTGCCAGTATATCTCCCGGTTCCAGTTCCAGTTCCTCACCGATACTTCCCGGAAGAACCCTGGAAATCACATGTTTCTTTTTCTTCATATAAATCCTTTCTAACCTTACCATATCTGTGTTTGCACCAAAGAGTGCAAAATACCCCAGATAACATTACTATAACAATTCTGTAGTGAAAAATCAATAAATTCCTTGACGGGATTTAGGGCAAATGTTATAAATGTATTAGGACTCAGTTTGAAAACTATACCTAGGAGGAATATTATGCCAAATATAGAGTTACTTGAAAAATCAACTCCTGTTGCGCCTGTTCGCATTGCAGCACTTGCAGGATGTCAGGATCTCGCCAATGAGGTTGACAAGAAACTTGTAAAATTCCGTAAAGAACTTGTTGCCAAAAAGAAACCAAGCCAGATTCCACAGGGTTACAGCCTTCCATCTTTTCTGGTTGATTCCGAGATCATCCGTTTTGGTACCGGTGAGGGCAAAGGTCACATCAAAGAATCTGTTCGTGGTGCCGACCTTTTTATTATGGTAGATATCACCAATTACAGCCTTACCTACAAAGTGTGCGGACACGAGAACCACATGTCCCCGGATAATCATTTTCAGGATCTGAAACGTATCATCTCTGCTGCAACAGGCAAAGCACATCGAATCAATGTTATCATGCCGTTTCTGTATGAAGGTCGTCAGCACCGTCGTACCAAACGTGAATCCATGGACTGCGCACTGATGCTTCAGGAATTAAGGGATATGGGTGTTTCCAACTTCATCACTTTTGATGCGCATGACCCACGTGTTCAGAACGCAATTCCTCTGAATGGTTTCGACAACTTCTTCCCGACCTATCAGTTCCTGAAAGCTCTGGTAAAAGAAGTCAAAGATTTCAAACTGGACAATGACCATCTGATGATCATCAGCCCAGATGAAGGTGCTATGTCAAGAGCCGTATACTTTTCCAATATTCTTGGCGTAGATATGGGTATGTTCTACAAACGCCGCGACTACTCCACTGTTGTCAACGGCAAAAACCCGATCGTTGCTCACGAATTCCTCGGTGATTCCGTAGAGGGCAAAGATGTTGTTATCATTGATGACATGATCGCATCCGGAGAAAGTATGCTGGATGTTGCCAAACAGATCAAGGAACGAAAAGCCAAACGAGTATTTATCTGTACTACTTATGGTCTTTTCACAGAGGGACTTGCCAAATTTGATGAATATTATGAGAAGGGTTGGATTGACAGAGTCATCACCACAAACCTGAACTACCGTCTTCCGGAGCTACTCACAAAAGAATATTATATTGAAGCAAACATGAGCAAATATCTTGCAAGTATCATCGATATCATCAACCATGATGTTTCAGTAGAAAAAGTTCGTTCCAACAACGAAAAGATTATGGAACTGATGGAAAAAGTCAATAAACGATAAACCAAAACGGGAGCTTCCTTTCACAGAAGCTCCCGCTTTTATTATAATGTATTTTATATATATTATTTTCTACGTATTCCAAGAAATGCTCCCAGATTTCCTCTTTTTCCATGTGATGCACGATGCGAAAAAAGAAACTCCGGGTTACAGCAGGTGCAGATTCCCGGCATGGAAATATGTTCTTCCTTTATTCCAGCTTCTAACATAATAAGCATGTTTGCCTCCCAGAGGTTCAGCTGATATTTTCCGTTCTCTTTTATATAAAACAGTGAATCCCAGTACTTTTTTTCAAATGACTTCTGAAATTCCAGAATCACATCTTCACTCACTTCATAACATTTCTGACAGATAGAGGGCCCGATCGCACTGTAAATATCTTTTGGATCTGTTCCGTATTCCTCATTCATTTTCTCGACCGTTACTTTTCCGATCTTCGCAGCAGTTCCTCTCCACCCTGAATGCGACAGTCCGATTGCACGATGTACCGGATCCACAAAATACAACGGCACGCAGTCCGCATAAAATGTTGCCAGTACAAGTCCGGGAACATTTGTAACCATTCCATCTACATCCGTATACGGCCTTGGCTTCGTAATGCCGTTTCCTCTGTCTTCTTCTGTTATTACACGAACATTCGCAGTATGTGTCTGGTCAGAAGTCACGATATCTTCTGCCGAAAATCCCACTGCCTCTGCAAGCCTGCGATAATTTTCATGAACAGCCGCATCCTCATCCCCTCTCGTAAAACTAAGGTTCATCGAAGAATAGATTCCCTGACTTACTCCGCCGAGTCTGGTGCTGAACGCATGTACGATATCCGGAAACTGTTCAAATGCCTGATAGCTCAGCCAGGTAACCCCTTTATTTTCTTTTATCCTCATATGAGGTTTTCCTTCCTCATACCATCTGATTTCTGTCATCTTCTGCTCCTTTATCATTCATCCACAATAATCAAATGCATTTTTGATCCATTGAATCTGTTCACCGTCAATCGCTACTACATCAAACCGACACGGCGGTTCTCCATAGCCATATCGCAGCAAAAAGAACTGTGCAGCCTGGCTGATACGCTTCTGTTTGCGATAATCTACTGCTGCAGATGCATATCCGCTTTCTTTATTGCTTCGATACTTCACTTCTACAAATACCAGATATTTTCCGTCTCGAACGATCAGGTCAATTTCTCCGCTTTTACAGCGAAAATTCTTTGTTACAATAAAAAGGCCCTGTTTTTCCAGAAAGGCAGCCGCCTCTTCTTCATGGCAGCTGCCTATTTTACGTTTATTAATGCTCAGATTTGTTCTCTCATTTCTTATTTATGTGTAGGTATCTTATGTAATTTATACGAAATGTGTAATAAAACTTGCCCTGTGGATCGGTGTTGGTCCATATTTCTGAAGAGCCGCAATATGTTCTGCAGAGCCATACCCTTTATTAGATGCAAAACCATATTCCGGCATAGTCTTGTCATATTCCACCATCAGACGGTCTCTCGTAACTTTTGCTACAATACTTGCAGCCGCAATAGATGCGCTCTTGGCATCTCCCTTAATGATCGGCACCTGCGGAATTTCAATTCCCGGAATCGTAACCGCATCATTCAGAAGAAGCTGCGGCATAACCGCAAGTTTACTTACCGCCTGTCGCATTGCCTCATAGGTTGCCTGCAGAATGTTGATTTCATCAATTCTTGCCGGACTTGCCATTCCCAGTCCTACTGCAACTGCTTCTCGCATGATTACATCATACAGTTCCTCTCTTTTATGTGCGGTCAGTTTCTTGGAATCATTCAGATACAGAATAGAGTGATCTTTCGGAAGAATCACAGCGCAGGCTACTACCGGCCCTGCAAGCGGTCCTCTTCCCACTTCATCAATTCCGCAGAGATATCCAAGATGCTCATATTTATGTTCAAACTGCATCATCTGTTCCATACGAAGCTTTTCTTTTTCCAGCGCATCCAGTTTTTTTCGATATTGCTGTACCAGTTTCTGCACGCCGCTCCGAAGATCTGTTTCATACATCTGACAGATAGCATCCCAGTCCGCTTCCCGTGCTGCTGAAAACTCTTCTTTTATCTCACCGATCGTTTTCATTCACTTTTCTCCTGCTCTGCCCATTCCAGAGTCACACGTCCAATCTTACCACCACGGAAATCATCAAAGAGAAGTCCTGAAGCCTTTACATAATCCAGTTCTTCTCCCTTTTTGAGGCATCCACGTGCTCTGGCAATTTTCCCAAGGATTTCAACAGCCGTTCCTTCCTCCGAAATCCCATAACGTTTCTCAAGAAGCCCACTGTAATTTGTTCTCAGATGTTCAATCAGCCAAAGTGCAAGTTCTTCCATATTCAGGATATCATCTTTGATCGAACCGACACAGGCCAGCCGGATTCCCACCTGCTGATCCTCAAATTTCGGCCAGAGAATTCCAGGTGTGTCCAGAAGCTCTACATTTTTGTTCAGGCGGATCCATTGTTTTCCCTTGGTCACACCAGGTCTGTTTCCGGTCTTTGCACATGCTTTTCCCGCAAATGTATTAATAAACGTAGATTTTCCAACATTCGGGATTCCAGCCACCATTGCACGGATTGGACGGTTTTTAATTCCACGGCGGCGGTCACGTTCAATTTTTTCCTTACAGGCCTCCTGTATAACATTCTGAATGGTCTTCATTCCAGATCCATTTCTGGAATCCACTTTTACAACATGAAAACCTCTCTTCTGAAAATATTCTTTCCATGCTTCATTTTGTCTTTCATCCGCCAGATCTGCTTTGTTCAGAAGAATCAGTCTTGATTTATTCTGTCCAAGCTGGTCAATATCCGGATTTCTACTGGAAAGAGGCACTCTGGCATCTACCAGTTCTATAATCAGATCGATCAGTTTCAGATCTTCCTGCATTTGTCTTTTTGCCTTGGTCATATGACCAGGATACCACTGTACGTTCATATATTACCTACCCTTTCGTAAATCCCAGTTTTTCAAACGGAGAACATGTGAACCAGATCTTACCTACAATATATCTCTTGCGGACCATACCGATATCTGCATAACGACTGTCCTCACTGTTGTTTCTGTTATCTCCGAGGACAAAGTATTCTCCAGATTCAAGCGTAACCGCAGTTGCAGCAAGGCCTGGATTGGTTATCATTGGAAAATCTTTGCCTTCATTATATACCTCTCCATTGATCAGGATTCTTCCTCCTGTTATCTGTACTGTTTCTCCCGGCAGCCCTATCACACGTCGGATATGAAGAGCCGCATCATCACTTGCACTTGTACGGAATACGATCATATCTCCCCTCTGCGGAGAAGAAAATTTATATACTGCTCTATTTATAAAAAAACGGTCTCCGACAGAAATCGTCGGTTCCATGGAGCTTTCCTGCATCGTAACTGTCTGAAACATCATGATCGCAACAACAGCTGCAAACACCAGTGTTACCATGATCTGAAATACCCAGCGCATGGAACTGCGGACTTTTTCATTTTCAAATTTTTCTTTTACTTCCTGTACTTTGGGATATTCTTTCCAGTTTTTTATTTCCATAATTATTCTCCCATAATGGAAAAAGAGGGACAATAGCTGTCGTTATTGTCCCTTCTTTTGAAACCTTTGAAATTTTCTTATCTAACGCGTTCTTTAACTTTAGCAGCTTTACCAACGCGGTCTCTCAGGTAGTTCAGCTTAGCACGGCGAACTTTACCCTGACGGATAACTTCTACTTTAACAACGTGTGGGGAGTGAATCGGCCATGTCTTCTCTACGCCAACACCATTGGAGCTCTTTCTTACTGTGAAAGTTTCTCTGGTGCTTCCACCCTGTCTTTTAAGAACTGTTCCCTCGAAGATCTGAATTCTTTCGCGGTTTCCTTCTTTGATCAGTGCGTGTACTCTTACTGTGTCACCTACACGGAATTCCGGTACTTCTGCTTTTAACTGAGCAGACTCGATGTTTTTAATGATGTCGTTCATTTTATTTTCTCCTATTCTTATCTGGATGTTCTTAATACATTGAACTGTAACAGAGGACCATCTTTTTTTACAACGGTATTGATTATACTATACATTCTGGTCCATTGCAAGCAGTTTTTTAGTTGTTTTCCGTGTTTTCTGCAGTCGTTGTATCCGTAGATGCACTGTTATCCGCAGTAGTATCATCATTACTGCTAAGAAGCTGATTCAGTTCATCGATCATTTCTTCATCTTTCAGCCGGAATTTAACCTCCACTCGTCTGGAAGCATCCTTATCTACATTTCCGTTTGCATCAAGAACCGGATTTGCCATGGAATGCCCATTGACTGTGAGATATTTTTCCAGATTCTGTGACTGCGTGGCATCCAGAAAGTTTCCCTGAATGTCAAGAAGGTACTGAGCCACTGCCAGTGATCTCTGCTGGGAAAGCTGCAGGTTATAGCTGTAGTCACCATCTGTATCTGTATATCCATCAATGATGATCTCTGCAAGATATTTCATATAATCATCCTGAAGAAGTACCTTACAGTAAATCGGAAGGATCTGCTCCAGAGCCTGTTTACCGGCATCTGTCAGTTCTGCCTGATCATAGTCAAACATAACACTTGCTTCCAGTGTCAGCGCGCCAGTCTGTGCATCAATATCTACATTAATATTATTTTTGGAAAATTCATTTTTCAGTGCCTCAATTACGTCTGCCTTCACACCGATGATCTGGTCGATCTGCGCCTGCTGATCTTTTAACTGCGCGGTCTTTTCGTCCAATGCCGACTGCTGTGCATTCAGTGTAGATTCCTGCTCTTTCAGTTTGGCAGCGAGTGCTGCAAGCTGTTGTTCCTGCTCTGCAAGTTTTTCATCCTGGGTTTTTAACTGAGCATCCTGATTCTGCAGTGTCTCATCTTTTTTGTCCAACGCATTCTGTTTATCCAGCAGTTCCTGTGTGTATTCTTCCTGAAGAGCGATTTTTTCATCTCTTTCCTGAAGACTTTCATTATAGCTTTTCTGCGCCTGAAAAAGAGTCACACACATGATCAGCACAAAAAGCAGAAGCACACCTGCCATCATATCGGAATAAGAACGCCAGACATTAAATCCATTGTTCTCTGATTTTTTCTTTCTGCGCATCTGTTTCTCCTCTTACCTAAACAAACCGAATTTGCCTTTCTGAACTCCTTTGGAAAGTTCTCTGATGTTTTTGGAGATTTCTTCCAGAAGTTCCTGCTGCATCTCGCTCTGTGTCTGCATGGTTTCCTGAAGCTTCTCAAGTGATTCTTTCTGTAAATTGCGTCCTGCTGTCAGCTGAACCCGGTCACTGCTTCCCGCTGCTGAAATGTCCGTCAGAAGACGACGAACCTGTTCCATTGTCTTACAGGATAACTTCTGATACTGAGCAAACTCCTGAAGTTTCTGATCAAATTCTTCTACTACCTGACGGTTTGCAGCCGCAACATCTGCATTGCTCTTTCCGGCCGCAGAAATACGTTCCATTCCCTGTGCCGCAGCTTCAACATATTTCTGCATAGTCTGGTTACATGCAACCCAGAACTTGGCAGATGACATCTCTGCTTCTTTGAGATAATCTGCAAGATGCTGATAATCTGCCTGCTGCTGTTTCTGAATCGTCTGGTTGTCCAGCAGGATACGGTTCGCAGCCGTAATGTATTCTTTCTGAAGACCAGTAGATTCTTCGATCATTTTTTTCATTGTCTGCTCATGCTCCACATATGCGTCACTGAGCTGTTTACTCATCGCCTGATACAGATTTGTCGTATAATTAGTATTATCTGTCTGTGCATCTTTCAGCTGTGTAAGTGCCTTTCCAAAATCTGCGAACTGTATTTCAAAAGATGTGTTCATCTCCTTCAGAAAAGCATCCAGAATTTCTTTAACTGCATCTTCCTGACATTTCGTCACAGAAGAGACCAGTGTATCCAAAGAGTCATTCATCTTCTTGAACGTCGGAGTAATGACTTTTTCAAAACTGTCTGCCATTTTTACAGAAAACTGTTCTGCCATCTGGTTCATGGCAGCAGTCTGATTCTTCTGACTTGCAACCAGAAGATTCATGGATTCTGTCTCTGCACTTGGCATCACATATGTATGGAATTTATCCAGAAACAGTTGAAGATTCTCCGTAAGAGCGGAATATTCGCTCTTCATTCCCGAAGTATAAACAATAGAAAATGCAATACCATAGATTGAAGTAAGGAACGCAACCTTAATACCATCTACCAGCGAAGAAACTGAACTGGTCATTGCTTCGTAGTTCGCCGGCTGAAAATCTTTGAGTCCCCATACCAGACCCACGAATGTGCCAAGAATACCGATACTGGTAAAAAGGTCCGGTGCCATTTCCAGAAGTTTCTTGTGGATATGAAGATCCAGGTCTTCTTCATTGATATATTCCTCGATGTCCACAATTCCTTCCTGGCTCTTCGCAATCCCATCTGTAAATGCCTTCATTTTCGCATCCAGATAGTGATTATGAAAAATCCCGTTCATGGATTCAATCTTGTCCGGAGCAACTCTTCCCGGCATCTTGAACATATCTTCCAGTTCCTGTGCCGCATCTCCAAGCGACTGTGCAAGTCTGTTCATCCGGAACATTCCTCCGAACAGTCCGACGACATAAACCACTGCTATAATACCAAGAAAAACAAAGTTATAGAGCAATACGCTCATCGCATTGTTTCCTACATAAAAAGTCATTCCAAGTGCTGCCGCAAGCACAGCCAGAAACAATACAACATTCACGATTTTTTTCTTCATAGCCGACCTCCTTAGAGTATTTTTGCCTGTTTTTATGATATCATATCATATTTTTGCGAACAAGCTGTTTTCTCCACTTTACCCGCCCTTCACAAAGAATTCATAAACACAAAAACAGACAGCTCCTGTAAAGGAACTGCCTGTCATCTGTTTCTTATGCATATACTTTATCATCTTCCAGAAGAACGGCCTGTCCGTCTGTCACCTCAACCACATTCACACTGCAGTTCGGGGGTACAAAACCATGCCAGAAATCCTCATGGTCTTTGTACACATTATGAAGGAGTGCCCTTACTGCACATCCATGAGATGCGATCAGGATCGTCTTGTCCTGAAGTTTTGGGTTATGGATGAGTTCCTCCCAGAACTCTTTTGTCCGTGCAAGAACATCCCTAATACTTTCACCATCCTTTGGGCGGTCAAAATTCCATGGATCTGTAAAAAACTTCTTCATCCGCGGATCCAGATATTCGCGTGCATCGTTCATGCACACAACGCCTTCCAGCACACCGAAATTAATTTCCCGGATCCTTATATCCTCTTTTACAGGTACTTTATGCGCCTGTTTTGCAAGGATTAATTCTGCAGTCTTTCTGGCTCTCACCAGCGGACTGGTAATGCAGAGATCAAAGGAAACATTTTTTAATGCTTCCCCTGTCTTCTCTGCAAGAAGGATTCCATTTTCAGCAAGCGGGATATCCGCCACGCCCTGTACCTTATGATGCCTGTTCCACACGGTCTCGCCGTGTCTCACAATATATAATTTCATCAGCTTCTCAGCTCGATTCCCAGTGCTGTCAGACCATTCAGGATTTTCTTCATGGTCGCTGTGATTTCAGCCTCTTCCAGAGTTTTTTCATGATCACGGAATACAACAGAATAAGCCATGGATTTGTATCCTGGTTTGATCTGAGCACCCTCATAGATATCAAAGAGCTGATAAGACTCCAGGATCTTGCCGCCTCTCTGCTCCAGAACATCTTCGATCTGTCCTGCAAGAATATGTTTCGGAACAACCATACTTAAGTCACGGGTAACTGCCGGATATTTTGCAATTCCTGTAAATTTATGGTTGAATCCGCAGAATTCAAGGATATCCTGAATATCAATCACTGCAACATAAGTTCTCTCTCCGATTCCATAATTACCCGCAACAAGTGGATGCACTTCCCCGAGATATCCGACTACTTTGCCTTCATAGCTGATATTCGCCTGTCTGCCCGGGTGCAGATAAGTTTTGTTGCTGTCTGGTGTATAGTGAACTTTTTTCTTCATTCCGGATTTTTCGAAAAATTCTTCGATCACACCCTTCATATCAAAGAAATCGCCTGCTCCGTACATACCAAGTGTAAAGTGTGTTCTCTCATCTGGAAGCTCTGTCAGTGGAAGTGCCTTTGGCAGATATACTTTACCGATTTCATACAGACGGACTGCTTTATTTCTTCTGTTATAGTTTGTTGCCAGAGAAGAAAGCATACCGTTCAGAGTCGTTGTACGCATGATACTGTAATCCTCGCCAAGCGGGTTACTGATCGTGATCACTTTACGGAGATCACTGTTCTCTGGAATGCGAAGTTTATCAAACACCTTCGGGCTTTCGAAAGAATATGTCATTCCTTCTGAGAATCCACAGTATTCAGCAATATCTCTTGCCACGTTCTCAATACGAAGTTTGAATGGAAGTTTACCTGTCGTAGCTTCTCCATTCGGAAGTGTAGTAGGAATCTTGTCATATCCAAAGAATCTTGCAACTTCCTCTGCAACATCTGCCATGCAATGGATATCCTGGCGGAAAGTAGGAGCTACGATCTCATTTGTTTCCGGATCAAGAGTAAGCTCTACTTTTGCAAGGTATGCAAGCATTTCTTCTTTTGTAAGATCTGTTCCCAGAAGTGCATTGATGCGTTCCGGCTCAAATGGTACTCTGGAAGGCTCTCTTACTTCATTGCAGATATCTACACATCCTCCTACAACTTCACCTGCTCCCAGTTCTTCCATCAGCTGGCATGCACGGTCAATTGCTGCTTTTGCATTATTCGGATCAAGCCCTTTTTCAAATTTACCGGATGCATCTGTACGAAGTCCGATTCTCTTGGAAGAAAGACGAATGTTCGTTCCGTTGAAGCATGCTGCTTCAAAAAGTACTGTGTGTACATTATCAGTGATCATGGAGTTTTCTCCACCCATGATCCCGGCGATGCCGACTGCTTTCTTTCCGTCACAGATCATCAGAACCTGATCATCCATTTCACGTTCCTGGCCATCCAGTGTTACAAATTTTTCTCCGGCTTTTGCACGACGTACAACAATTTCTCTTCCTTCGATAGTATCCAGATCATATGCGTGCATTGGCTGACCGTATTCTTCCATAACATAGTTTGTGATATCAACAAGGTTGTTGATCGGGCGGATTCCGTTGGAAGCCAGACATCTCTGCATCCATTTCGGGGATGGTCCGATCTTGACGTTTTTGACAACTCTTGCTGTGTATCTCGGACAAAGTTCCGGATCTTCTACGGTTACTTTGACATAATCGGATGCTTTTTCATCATTTCCTGTCTCTTTGATTACAGGAGGAACGAATTTCTTGTCAAAAGTAGCTGCTGCTTCTCTCGCGATTCCCAGCACACCGTAGCAGTCTACACGGTTGGATGTAATCTCATATTCGATCACAACATCATCAAGACCGAGTACTTTGATCGCACTCTCTCCTACAACCGCATCTTCCGGGAAAATATAGATACCGTATTCTGGTGCTTCCGGGTACATTTCTCTTGTGCTTCCAAGTTCTTCGATGGAGCACATCATACCGAAAGATTCTACACCTCTGAGTTTTCCTTTTTTGATTTTGATCCCACCAGGAGTCTTCTGTCCGTCATGTCCTCCGGCAACACGTCCGCCGTCCAGAACGACCGGTACTTTATCTCCTTCTTTGACATTCGGCGCACCTGTGACGATCTGTACAGTTTCTGTTCCGATGTTTACCTGGCAAATGATAAGTTTATCTGCATCAGGATGTTTTTCTATTTTTTCAATCTGTCCAATTACGATCTTGTCGAGATCTGCGTCCAGTTTTTCGAAGCCTTCCACTTTTGTTCCTGACAGTGTCATGGCATCTGTGTATTCCTGGGCTGTTACATCCAGATCCGGCACATACATTTTAATCCAGGACATTGATGTATTCATGTTTTATATCCACCTTTCGAATAAAGTTCATTTAAATTAATCAACCTGCACAGAAAGTAAATGCTCACTTCGTTCGCTCATCCTTTCTGCTGTGCAGAAATTTCGGAAATTCCCCGATATTCTATCAGGGAAGCTGTTCAATTCTGTTGAATTGAACTAGAATTGTTTCAAAAATCTGACGTCGTTCTCATAAAGAAGTCTCATATCATCGATCTCATATTTGAGAAGTGCAATACGCTCAAGGCCAACACCAAATGCGAATCCTGTGTATTCATCCGGATCGATACCGCACATTCTCAGTACGTTTGGATGTACCGTACCACATCCGAGGATTTCTATCCAACCAGAACCTTTACAGAAACGACATCCTTTACCACCACATTTGAAACAGGAAACATCTACCTCTGCACTTGGTTCTGTAAACGGGAAGTGATGCGGTCTGAATTTTGTCTTTGTCTCAGGTCCGAACAGTTCCTGTGCAAACTCCTGAAGAGTTCCTTTAAGATCTGCGAAAGTAATATTTTTATCGATGACCAGACCTTCGATCTGATGGAAGGACGGGGAATGTGTCGCATCTACTTCGTCTGAACGGAATACACGTCCCGGTGCGATCATACGGATCGGCAGATTGCCTTTTTCCATGGTACGTGCCTGTACCGGAGAAGTCTGAGAACGAAGAAGGATAGAATCATTGATAAAGAAAGTATCCTGTTCATCTCTTGCTGGATGATCTTCCGGAATATTCAGTTTTGTAAAGTTATAATCTGCATATTCTACTTCCGGACCTTCTACTACTTCATAGCCCATTCCGATAAAGATACGCTCTACTTCTTCCAGTGCAATGCTGTTCGGATGACGATGTCCGATCTTTGCTTTCTTTGCCGGAAGTGTAACATCGATCACTTCTGATTTCATTTTTTCTTCACGAAGAGCTTCTTCCAGTTTCTTTCTGGTCGCTTCCAGATGTTCTTCGATCTTTGCTCTTGTCTCATTTACCATCTGACCGACTTTTGGACGGTCTTCCGGAGCAACATCTTTCATACTTTTTAAGATTGCTGTCAATTCACCTTTTTTTCCAAGGTACGCAACTTTTACTTCGTTCAGTTTATCCGGACCATCTGATTCCTCGATCCGTTTTCTGGCTGCTTCTGCCAGTTCCTGAAGTCTTTCCTTCATATCCATGGTTTTACTCTCCTTTTTTTAACATAAAAAATCCGCCCCTGAAAAGGGACGGAATAATAACCGCGGTACCACCCTGTTTCCCGTGAACACTGATTCACAGGCACTTGAGTCATGCTTAACGCGCATCAACGTCACTTCCTACTGTATACTTTCAGAAATGAAGCTCTGGCGGGAAATTAAGATAATGTCTGAACTTAAGGGGGCTTACAGCCGATGACTCCCTCTCTCTGTAAGAAAACATTCTCCTGAAACGCCTTCACAGCTTATACCTTATAGCATCTACTCATTCTGCTGAGCAGTCACCTTCTTCTATCTACTATGCCACAGTGCAAAAAAACTGTCAAGAAGTTTTTTTATCCCCTGCCACAAAGACATCTGCGCCTGACGAAATTCTTTCTCGAAATATGCATTGATCTCAGCACCATACAGAAGCAAATTCATACACACATACAGCCACAGCATAACCATGATCAGTGCAGACAGACTGCCATACATATTGCTGAAATTCGGAAAGAATGTAAAATACAATGAAAAGAAATATGAAAACAATGACCATGCAACTGCGATAATAAATGCCCCCGGTACCTGACTTTTCAGTGATGCCTTTCTGTTTGGAAGATATCTGTACAAAACGAGAAATACCAGAAACAACACAACAAATACCAGAAAGGTCTTTGCACTCAGCAGTCGTCCAAGCATTCTTCCAAGAAGAGGCGCATGAATGACGAGTGCCGCATGGATACGGTTACCCATAACCAGAAGAAGAAGGCTTATGATGATTGCGAGCACAAACAGAAACATATACAGCATAGAATACAATCTGTTTGTCAGCCAGTTTCGGGTTTCTTTTACATGATAGATCACATTGAGCCCCGCGATCAGTGACTGCATGCCTTTTCCCGATGACCACAATGCAAACAATCCGGAAATCGGTACAACTGCAGCGCTTTTGGTAAATACTTCTGCAATGATCTTAAGAACAAAATCCTGTAAATTCAATGGAACAAATCCCAGGATTGCCTGTCTGAGCATACGATATGTCAATGGTGTATACTGAACCAGTGCCGTAAGCACCAGAACAAAAGGAATAAACGACATGATCAAAAAATATGCCGCCTGTGCAGCGTAAGCACCAATATGGTCTTCCTGCATTCGTTTTACAAATCCCAGGATCAGGCCAACCGTACTTTTATCTGTTTTTTTTCCCATATTTTTTCTCCCGATAGTTACTACATTTCTGTCTATTTTACCATGAAATGTGTTCTGTGTCATCCCAGATTTTCTACCGTAATATTTCTGAAAAAATAGTCCAGTATTTCTCTGTAATCATACCCCTGCTCTGCCATCTTATCTGCTCCGGTCTGACTCATTCCGACACCATGTCCATATCCTTTTCCTCTGACCTGGAGATTTCCATTCTGCGTTCTCTCCAGTTCAAAATAAGCACTTGGAAGAAGACTTCCTCCTGCTGTTTCTGTTCCATCTTTTTCCGTGATCATACAATTTACAGGTGCCAGAAATTTACGAATCTCATATTCATTTTCTATTATGCAGGAATCTTTGTCTGACACAGCCTCGAGTGCTGTAGCTGCCCCGCTCTCACTGCGTCTGGTTACAGTAACCGATCTGAGTACTGTACCTTCCCCTTTCTCACGTATCCTGTCCTCCAGCATCTTCCACGGAAGTTCTACTATCCAGCTGCTCCATGGTTCTTCTTCATCAAATTTACACGGAACGCTCCTGAGATAAGGAGCTGCTTCATCGCTTCCCCATATCTCATCTGTACTGGTCACACCTGCCGATGTGGAAAAATAATATGCCTCCACAGCTTCTCCATTCTGACACAGAATCTGTCCTTCCGTTTCTCTCACCGCTTCTGTCGCAGCTTTCTGTGGCTCCATATTCCCATATACCTGAAAGTTCACAGTATCATCTACGTCTGCTTCCAGTTCATGAAGACGTTGTTCCTGAATCTGTTTCCAGGCATATGTTCTTGCACACACAGCCTGTGCTTTCAGTGCCTCTTTTTCATAAGTTGCCGGCATCTCACTCGGGACTACTCTGGTCAGATATTTTTCAAGAAAAAGTTCATTTACTATTATCAGCCCTTCTGCTTTCGGAATAATTTCAATACTTCCGTCGTAGACCGGAGTTCCGGACTGCCTTTGTATGGACAGAATCCTGATTCCATCTTTTTGTGCAGGAATGCGGACCTTATCCCCCTGTTTTTTCACTTCTTCCGCCGTATATGTAATCTCTTTTCCATCATAAGATACTGTGATCTCCTGATGATATCTGGAGTTGAAATCCGTTGTTGTCAAAAGGACACGTATCACCGGGTCTGCTGCTGATGCTTTCTCAGGCAGCATGCACCACATACCTGCCATCATTATGACGATCAGCACTTTCATCATCCGTTGCCTGCGACAATCATTATTCTTTTCTTCAAAATAAAAAAATCCGACTCTCTTCATACTGCATTATATGAAAAGAATCGGATTCATAACCACATTATTTATTTCTTCACAGAGAAACGATAGATTGTTTCGGAGTAATAACGCTCGCCCGCCTCCAGAATAGGAGAATGGAAATTTTCAACATTCACTGCATTCGGCTCAACCTGCGTCTCCAGACAGAATGCCTCACGTTTATTATAAACATGGCCGTTTTTGCCATGTTCCTGATCAACAAAATTAGCAGCATAAAACTGTACACAAGGACAGTCGGTAAGTACATTCATCTGGATTCCAGTCTTCTCAGACCATGCCTCTGCGATTTCACGGATACTTGCTTTATTGTATCCATCCGTCACATAGTTATGGTCATATCCACCTGTGATCCTGAGCTGTTCAAAATCAGCCTCAATCTCATCCCCGATCTTGTGGGCCTTGCGGAAATCCATCGGAGTTCCCTCTACCGCTGCATTCTCTCCCAGAGGAATAGATCCTTCACCAACCGGTGTATACTGTTCTGCATGAATCGTTAAATACTGATCCATCGCACTGCCGCTTCCTTCTCCTGCAAGGTTGAAATATGAATGATTTGTCATATTTGCTATTGTTGTCTGATCACAGACACCACCATAGACAATACGCAATTCGTTTTCTTCCGTCATTTCATATGTAACAGAAACATTAAATTCTCCCGGAAAACCATTCTCTCCATCCGAGCTGATCCTTGAAAAAGTAACTGCATTCTTGTCTTCGGAAATCTCTGAAGCTGTCCACATTTTTTTCTCAAATCCATCCGGACCGCTGTGAAGATTGTTCGCCCCCTCATTCGGTGTCAGGACTATTTCCTTACCGTCAAGTGTAAATCTGGACTGTGCAATGCGGTTTCCGCTTCTTCCGATCGTTGCCCCGAAAAAGCATCCATTGACCTCATATCCAGCCAGATCATCATATCCCAAAACAACGTCTGTAAGTCTGCCGTCTCTGTCCGGCACGCAAAGCTTTACAAGAATTGCACCAAACTGCAGAACCTCTGCGAACGCCCCTGATTTGTTTTCCAGATGATAGATCTGAACTTCTTCCCCCGATGGCAATGTACCAAATGTTCTCTGTGTTACCATGTTTCTTCCTCCAATACCTGAACTCTTATATTCCTTCAAAAAAAGAGCCATATCTCTATGACTCATTTCTTTTTTTACAGGTCCCGGAATGCCGTTCCCTTCCATTTGACGCCTAGCCGCAGCCAGGTTGGGTATCCGCAACTACAGATCTGCCTACCACAACGAGAGGTCTGACATCACTGCAGCGATGATAGGATTCCCTATTTGTCAATGTAGGTTCAAATTATGAAGGGGCCTCGCACATTCCAGGAGTTATCCCGTACGTTTTTTCTATCTTTATTTTACTCTATTGTATGTGATTTTTCAATACATAATACTGGAAAAAATATCAAGTTACTGTTCACTTCGTTCACAGCAACTTGGTCAAAATCCATTCCAATTACTGTTTATAAATCATTTGATTCCGAGGATTTTCTTTACAGTGTCCGGCATATCCGGGGCATCAACAACCGTATCATGCAGTACCGGTGCTGTACGGATTTCTTCTACTGCCTTCGGCACTTTAACACCAGAAATTTCTGAAAGTCTGTCTGCCAGTGCAAAATCATCCATATCTTCTGTATTTTCTGCAACTGCATCCATGACACTTCTCGTAAATTTGTACGGACTTGCTGTAGATGCAATTACGGTTGGCGTATGGTCATCCGTATCTGCAAGATATTTCTTATAAACACCTGCCGCAACCGCCGTATGAGGATCGATCACATAATCACTGCTCTTGTATGTTGCATGAATAGCTTCTTTTGTTTCCTCTTCACTGCAGTAATTACCATAGAAATCAGCAAGACCTTTTTTCATATCCTCTGTGATCGTATATTCTCCGCCATCACTTAAAGCCTGCATCAGTTCTGCACATTTCTGTGCATCTTCACCAGTAAGACGATAGAGCAGACGTTCCAGATTGCTGGAGATCAGAATATCCATGGATGGAGAAGTTGTCAGAATAAAATCTCTCTTTCTGTCGTAGGTTCCTGTACGGAAGAAGTCAAACAGAACTTTATTCTCATTGGACGCACAGATCAGTTTATTGATTGGAAGTCCCATCTGTTTTGCATAATATGCTGCAAGAATATTACCAAAGTTTCCTGTCGGTACAACTACATTGATCTTTTCACCGGCTTTAACTGTTCCATTTCCAACAAGTCTTGAATATGCGTATACGTAATATACGATCTGTGGCACCAGTCTTCCGATATTGATAGAGTTTGCAGATGAAAACTGGAAGCCCGCCTCATTAAGTTCTGCGGACAGTTCACGATCATTGAACATTTTCTTAACTGCTGTCTGGGCATCATCGAAGTTTCCTGTGATTCCTACTACATAAGTATTATCACCTTTCTGTGTAACCATCTGTTTTTCCTGAATCGGACTTACTCCGTGTTTCGGATAGAATACGATGATCTTTGTACCCGGTACATCTGCAAAACCTGCCAGAGCAGCTTTACCTGTATCTCCGGATGTAGCAGTAAGAATCACAATGTCATTGCTGACCTGATTCTTTCTGGCTGCTGTCGTCATCAGATGTGGAAGGATAGAAAGTGCCATATCCTTGAATGCAATCGTTGCGCCGTGGAAAAGTTCCAGGAAATATTCTCCATCTGCCTCATGAAGCGGTGCAATCTCTTTTGTGTCAAATTTTTCATCATATGCATTCGCAATACAGTTTTTCAGTTCATCTTCTGTAAAATCTGTAAGGAAACGACTCATAACTTCATATGCAGTCTCCTGATATGTCATCTGTGCAAGCTTCTCTACCGGCACATCCAGCTTCGGAATCTCAGTCGGGACAAACAGTCCTCCATCTTCAGAAAGTCCTTTTAAAATTGCCATGGAAGCAGTTACTGTCTCACCTTTTCCTCTTGTGCTTTTATATAATACCTGCATGTATCCTTCCTTCCTTTCTTGGGGTTTTCTTAGGTTTTACTCACATTTTGTCTGCAGTCACCATTTTGCGTCATAGTATACCACGTTACCGTGTAAAATTCCATACCCAATTATACAAAAATCCCGAAGGAACTTTCTGATCCTTCGGGCTCTTTATAAATATCTAAACAATAACATAATTTTGAAGTTGCTTACATCTGCTACTGTTGTGCAGCCTCCGGATAAGTGTAAAATTCATGTACACCGTGCTTGAATAATTTTTTAAGATTTTTGTCAAACCACTGAATATTATTCTTCGCTGCCGCAGATCTCTGGATAAAGAACAGTGCTCCATCTGAATAATCCACGCCTTCCAGTGCCTGTTTCACTGCTTCTTTCGTCTCATCCGACGGAACTACTTCCGAAATCCTTCCATCCGCGATTGGAGAAAACTGTGCCACACCATCTATGTACTGCCAGATAACATCTGTTGCATTGTCCGGAAATTCCGGATATTTCACACGATTCATGATAACATTTGCAACCAGGATCCTTCCCTTCAGATCTTCTGTGCCCGCTTCTGCCTCTACAATCTGAAGTAGATTCTCATAATCCTCATCCGACATCAGTTTTGCGGAAGACGATGCAGAAACAACTTTTGCATCAAATGTATCCACAGTCGTCGCCATAGATTCACTGACATTCATTTCTACGGCACTGCTTGTAACTTTTCGCACACGCTGACCAACAATTACGTCATCGCAGGAAATTCCGATACGGTTTACGGTCGAACCTGCTGCCGGCGTTGCATTGACTCCAGAAACCACACCCGCAATCCCTGACGGAAGGTCATAATCCGCATCTTCACTGTACAGGCTGCTGCTTTCGTTCTCTGAAGCGGCATATACTTTATGTTTCTCAGTTCCTGCCAGCTTGCATCCACCTGTTACGGCGATCACTGTCAGGGCACAGACACTCAGAGAAACAAAGCTATGAAAAGACGAATTGTGTTCTCTGCCGCTTTTATCCTTATCGTTATGGGTTCCTGTCAATCTTGTTTTTCTCATACTTAAACATTCCTTGCATTTTCATTATGTCTTTTTTATAATTTATTTTTTTGTAACATTTCTGTAATGCATAAGCAAATTATATTTAATATGCGTAGATATGTCAAGTAATTTTTTCCAGTACTGTTTTTACTGACAGGAATATTATAGCTTTTTGCCATCTTTTCAGTCAAGAAAATTCGTTCGACCGTTTTCCACTGTAAATGTTCTTTCTCGACAGAAACTATATTTTATCCTGTATAACGAAGTGCCTCGATTGATATGTTAATATTATATATATTATTTTTATTTTATTTAATATTTTTATTGAAATTATCCAAAAATTGTACTATGATAGAGACAAATAAAAAATGTATATTTCGAGAGGAGGAACCTGTATGAATAAACGTATTATCACAATCAATCGTATGTATGGAAGCAATGGACGAATCATCGGAAAAGCCCTTGCTAATGAAATGGGAATTGGTTTTTATGACAGGGAACTGATCGAAATGGCCAGCAATAAGAAAAATGTTCCTCTCGATCAGTTTGCAGAAGTTGATGAAAAGCGTCCGAGCCCGTGGGGATTTCCAATTGACAACGAACTTCAGATTGGGGTCGATCGCTACCCTATTCCGATGAATGACGTTCTTTTTGGTATTCAAAGAGAGATCATTCTTTCGCTGAGTGACAGAGAAGATTGTGTCATTGTCGGCCGGTGTGCAAATCACATTCTGACAGGCGATGATACACTCCATATTTTTATCTATGCGCCATTTGAAACGCGTGTAAAAACCATCATGGAACGTCTTGACCGTGAAGAAAAGAGTGCACGGAAACTGGTAAAAAGGATGGATAAAGAACGTCGTGCTTATTATGAATTCTTTACCGATCAGAAATGGATGGACATGGGACAGTACGATCTGTGTATCGACAGCAGTAAATTCAGCCAGGATGCAATTATACAGATTATCAAGGAGGCCGCTGCGAAGAAATAGCAAAGTGGGGGAACGCACATTCCCCCACTTGTTTTATTTAGAGATATATTCTTTCAGGAATTCGTAGATTTGGTTTTCGGTTGGTGGACAGCCTTCTGCGTGGTGTTTGAAGTTTCTGGTGCAGTTGCCGACGCCGAGTTCGCCTGCCTTTCCTCTATATCCCTGGCCGATACAGATTTTTTCGTGAAGTTTTTCGAGGAGTCCCTCCTGTTTCAGCATATCGAGTGCCGGAATGAGATAGCCATAACATGCGCTGCAGGAATCAACTTCTTCTACCGCATCTGCCACTTCTACCACTTTTCGTCTCTCTGGAATGTTCTGCTGAATGTCTTCTCCCAGTACACGAATATCTGCTTTAGTAATATCAGAGCAACCAACGCCAAGCTCACCGGCAAGTTTTACATATGGAACATCAGATACTTTGTAATGGAGCTGCTGACAGACATACGCATCTACCAGCACCGGGTCCATGGCAGTCCAGATACGGTTCATCACCACCGGATTTCCACCATCCTCAAAATCCAGGTCACCACAAATATTGTCAACTACAATAAAATCCTGATGGATACCAACATTTAAGTGCGCGATCGGTTTGTGTAGTCCCATAGAGTGAAAATGGCGTTTTTCTGTGTTCGGAATCAATCCCTTCATATTCTTAAGGGCACAGGTAATCTTTGTCTGACAATGTCCTTTCATGACTGGCACATTGATCAGGAAATCTACTTTTTTCACGCTCTCACAGATTTTCAGTTCCAGACCGCAGCAGTCTTTTGTATAGCTTTTGTCTTTCTGCGTATCATAAAACTCCACATCATAGTCCTCACAAAGCTGCCGGTAACCGCACACTTCGAATGCATCTGCAGTACGGTCGCCTACCCAGGAACCCTCGAGGATCATACTGTTTTTGAAACCGTTTTCTTTCAGATATTCCAGGATTCCCGCCACGATTTCCGGATGTGTTGTTCCTCCATTTGCCGGATCTGATGGGGATACCAGATTAGGTTTGATACCTACCATTTTATTCTTATCACCAATCAGTTCTGCGAGATTGCTCTCTTCCAGAAGTTCCCTGGTCATTTTTTTGTATTTTGTACCAGTTTTTATAAAAATCTGATTTTTTTCCATAAGCGATCCTCCTGTTTCTTATATATCACAGATATAAATTCTCTTTTTACAGGATAACGCATTTAAACGAAATGTTCCAGTTAATTATTTTAAGAGCGGAATTAGTTTTTCTTCTAAAGTATCCAAAAATCAATGTTTATAGTGTCTCAAAACTCCTTCTTCTCCATAATCCTCTCGCTGGCCTTCACGGACACGGCCAGACAAATCATCATAACTACAATCAGTCCAACCGCTATCTGCCATCCGGAAAGGGTATTCAGAAACCGCAAGCCTTTCCCAAAGCTCTTCTGATACACATCATATAGTTCCTTACATGCAGCAGCCACCAGAAAGATTACTACTACCACCGCCACCATAACAATCCTGCTTTTCTCGGCTTCGTATTTCAAGCGAAGCGGAATCATTCCGCAAAGTATTATACAGGAAATAACGAGTGCAGTGCCTGCGCTTATCAAAAGGTCCTCTGCTTCCTGTTTTCCGGAAATCTGTATTCTTATCATCCCCCAAAGCAGGCTGATAACACTGACCAGTACTGCAAAACCAAAGCTGAGCAGATACTTTGACTGTACATATTGCTTTTTTGTGACCGGCAATGTCATTAGAAATTTCATTCCATGATGGTAACCATCATAGGAAATTGTTCCGACAGAGACACTAATACTCACAAAGATCGCATAAGCTACAAAAAATGTACTTCCGTTCTCCTGTGCAACCAGATAAATAATGCCTATCAGAAAAACTGCCAGATACATTTTCATATTTATTTTAATCAATTCCAGATCCTTCATCAATAATCCCCTCATAACAGTTCTCCCTTCACCAGCATGGAAATGACTTCATCTACACTTCCTTTTTCGACTATGATCCCCGGATAATTTTCCAGATAATAATTCTTCTGGTTTGTCAGACAGCTATAGCCGAAGGACTCTTTTCTCACACGCAGAAGATATTCTTTGTCAAGGGCTTCGTATTCCTGCTCTGATACCTTGAGGAATCCATATTCCTCAAGAATACGGTCCGTTTCTTCGTGAAGGACGATTTTGCCTTCATGGATCATATACAGGTCATCACAGAAATGTTCCAGATCACCGGAAATATGAGAGCTAATCACAATAGATCGTCCCGGGATCTCCATATATTCCCGCAGCAGATCAAGGATTTCTTCTCTTGCAACCACATCCAGCCCCGCCGTTGGCTCGTCAAGAATCAGTAATCTGCTGTCGTGGCTGAGTGCAAGAAGTACATTCAGCTTTGCTTTCATTCCGGTAGAAAACTCCTTGATCTGTTTATTCAGCGGAATCTTAAATCTCTCACATCTTCCACGAAACTCTTCTTCCTGAAAATCCGGATAAAAACGGCTCATGATTGGAATAAGCTGCTGTACTTTCAAATATTCGGAAAATCCGCTGTCGGAGAATGCGGCTCCAATCTTCTGTTTATCCTCTGCACCCATTTCCGCAGCATTTCTTCCAAATATCTCCACATTTCCTTCATCCGGACGGATAAGTCCAAGCATCAGTTTAAATGTCGTACTCTTTCCCGCTCCATTCGCCCCGATCAATCCGGTCACCTGATTCTCTGGAATCTCCATATTCAGTTCCAGTGCAAAACTGCCATATTTCTTCATTACACGATCCAGTTGTACTAACATACCTCATCCTCCATTATGATCTCAAATGACTCCCGGATTTCTTTCGCCGTCAATCCCCCGGTACGGGCTTTCTGTACAGCAGCTTCCAGTTCTTTCTCCAATTCCTTGCGCCGCTCTTCCATCAGAAGCTCCTGATTTGCTGCCGCAATAAAGCTTCCCTTTCCATGGACAGTCACAATCAATCCTTCTTCTTCCAAATTGTCATAGGCTTTTTTTACTGTCAGCGCACTGATCTTCAGCTCTCTTGAAAGTGCCCTCACCGATGGAAGCGCATCTCCGGCCGTCATTCTTCCTTCAATCACTTCTGCCTTGATCTGTGCTACAATCTGCTCATAGATTGGTTCCATGGAAGTATGATTTATAATAAGGTTCAACTTCATCCCTCCTTCTGCAAACAGTATATAACAGTGTATCACTGTTGTCAACTGTTATATACTGTTTATCTGCATTGTTTATTCATATCATTTCTTTATTTCACATTTCACTCTCAAAATTATAAAAAGCCGTTATCCTGTCAGAATATCTCTAACACAAGATAACGGCTTTTGCTCATTTCTCTTATTTCAATAACGAATCTTTCTGGTCTCACCCTTCAGGTATCTATATTTAATATAATGAAGCAGCTTTTCTTCACCATGATCATTCAAAATCCTGAGAAGTGCTTCCAGTTCTTTATTGGTCTGAGGATGAATAAACCAAAGTTTTTCCTTACTCTTCAGAAAATACTCCAATGGCTGGCTGTCATTGTACGCATCCCCAAGATAGTTCCTGGATGCACTGATCCGGTCCATGACCATTTCTGCCACATATTTGCGCGGCATCTGCGCTCCCATGATCACATGCTCGCCATCATTTACAGAATAATCTACCCAATGCTCAAAATGATGTTTATTTCTCCCTTTGTGATGGAGCCATGAAGTTGATACTCCAATGTCTTCTCTCTCTGCATTATTCGGGCTTCTCGTCCCCTGATAGTATTTACAGCCAACCAGAAATTCTGTCGGTGAATATTTTGACAGGTCATGAAGCAGGCCCTGTTTGTAAAGTCCTATGCGAAAACAATATTTCATTACCAGCAGTTTATGCCTCGTTATTGTCTTGAAGTGCAGCCATGGATGCATGCCCTGATTCCTCCCGCTTTGCGATCAGTACCACGATCGTACGTGGATTGATCTTAATTGATTTTTTATATGTTTCTTCATATTCTCCAAACCACTGCTCTGGTGTCTGCCCGGAAGTATCCGCAACCTTTTTCCAGCCCAGTCCGTCAGGAAGGTTCGGAAGTGCAATATTTCGTTTTTCCCAGTGAAAATTCATTCCTATATAAATAAAATCATCTGCATTTCCATTTTCATTCTCTGCATAAGAGCCGCAGTACATCACGCCCAGAAGGCGGCTGGTATTATCACGGTTAAGAAACCATGCACGTTCCCCATGTACAGAAATATCCGGAAATCCCTTCGCCATGTAATCCACTCCACGCATTTCCTGTGGCATATGAAGGATTGGATGTTTTTTTCGGAAAGCAATTGCTTCCTTTACAAAAGAGGAAAGATTCTCCTGCTTCTTCGCATTTTTCCAGTCCGTCCATCCTACTGCATTATCCTGACACCATGCATTGTTGTTTCCCGCCTGTGAATTGGCAAATTCATCACCACCATAGATCATTGGCGTCCCCTGACTCAAAAGCAGCATCAGAAACGCATTCCTCATCTGCTGCTCACGCATTTTGCGAATTACCTGTTTGCGTGTTGCTCCCTCAATGCCACAGTTCCAGGAATAATTAAATTCACTGCCATCACGATTGTCCTCGCCATTCGCTTCGTTATGGCGATAATTATATGCCACTGTATCATACAGCGTAAACCCATCCTGATTTGCCATATAATTGATAGTTCCAAAAGAGCCCGTATTCCTTCGCACATGAAATTCTGCCCCTGAGATCATGCCTTCATCACTCTTAAGAAATCTTCTCATATCCTGCTTAAATCCTGCATTATATTCTGCAAGCATATTTTCCGTATCTGCATTGCCCGCGATCTCAGAAAACATTTTCTTTGTCCCATAAAGAATCGGATCCTGTTCAAGGACTTTCTGATGAACGCCATCTCCCATAAGATGAAATCCATCCACATGATAAAACAGTTTCCACATCCAGAGGGAACGCACTACCTGCAATGACGGCGTATTCTCCGGGAAATACATCTCCATGATACACTCGATTCCTGCCTGATGCAGTGCATGGACCATATCACGAAACTCCCGATCCGGTTCCCTGGTCGCACAGTAAGATGCTTTCGGCGCAAAATAAAATCCCTGTGCATATCCCCAGTAATTTATCCTGTCATCTTTTTTTGAACGGACTGCCATAATGCCCACCGTCTCTTTGCGTGTACATTCCTGAAACTCATATGCCGGCATCAGTTCGATTGCATTGATTCCCATCTCTTTCCAATAAGGAATCATCTCCACAAGTCCTGCAAAAGTACCTTTTTTTCTAGGCGAAAGTTTCGCCTGCTTTGTGTACCCACGTACATGAACTTTGTATAAGATCATTTCATTATATGGGATTTGCGGTGCAGTATCTTCCTTCCAGTCATACTCTTTTTCCGAAAGGAACCCACAGCGTACAGCATGTTCATCCTCTGATACCGGTGCTCCAAATTTCTCACGTCCGCGTATTACCCTGGCAAAAGGGTCCTGCATGATTTTTCCGGCCGCCCGGAAATTATATTCATATTTATCTGGTTTTAATCCAGATATCAGTATTGCGCACATTCTGCCTGTCCGGTGTTCTTCTGTAAAAGGAATTTCCACCTCCGGCAGCGCAGCACCCTTGCGATATAACACCAGTGACGCGGATATGCCACAGGGGATCTCCACTGCAAAATTTATTCCTGCGGTTTTCCTACTGACACCAGGATTTACAGGATCTCCCTTGTATGCACGTATTCTGTTCTGTTTTTCCATTTCCGATTCTCCTTGTAACTTTTGTATTTACTTCAAATCAATATCCAATTCGATCGGACAATGGTCTGATCCCATGATTTCCGTGTGAATTGCTGCTCCCTGCAGCTTTTCTTTCAAAGATGGAGAAGTTATAAAATAATCAATCCTCCATCCGGCATTCTTTTCACGTGCTTTAAACCGATAGGACCACCAGGAATAAATTCCCTCTTTATCCGGATAAAAGTAGCGGAATGTATCTATAAATCCACTCTCAAGCACTTTTGTAAAACATGCACGTTCCTCGTCTGTAAATCCGGCATTCTTTCGGTTTGTTTTTGGATTTTTTAAATCAATCTCCTCATGTGCCACATTCAGATCACCACAACAGATCACCGGCTTGCTCTCCTGTAATTTCAGAAGATATGCAAGAAAATCCCTTTCCCATTCCATACGGTACTCCAGACGTCTTAATTCACTCTGAGAATTTGGAGTATACACAGTTACAAAATAAAACTCCTTAAATTCCAGTGTGATCACACGTCCTTCCTTATCATGTTCTTCAATTCCGATACCATTTTTCACAGAGATCGGCTCTTTCTTTGTAAATACCGCAGTTCCTGAATAGCCACGTCTGTTTGCATAATTCCAGTACTGATGATAGCCCGGAAGTTCCAGTTCCACCTGACCCTGCTGGCATTTCGTCTCCTGAAGGCAGAAAATGTCCGCATCCAGTTCTCTAAATCTATCTTCAAATCCTTTTGTGATACAGGCTCTGATTCCATTTACATTCCATGAAATACATTTCATTGTCTCATTTACTCCTTCAAATCGATCAAATGTCTGATATTTCTATTATACATGATTCATGAATCAGTTTAAACACATTTTTTTATTTTCGAGCTTTTTCGTTGTATTCACTGCTATTATCTGTTAAAATGGAATGACAACGAATACAAAGTGAGGATTATCAAATGAGTGATGAATTCAAAAACGGAACCTGTGCACCCAGCGACTGTGCTTCCTGCGGACTGGACTGCGGAAACACTTCTCCGGAAAGTCACAACACCATTACACTGACGCTGGACGATGACACTGAGATCGAATGTGCAATTCTGACCGTATTTCCAGTAGAAAAGCAGGAATACATTGCGCTGTTGCCGCTGGACGAAAATGGCCAGAATCAGAGTGGAGAGGTATATCTTTATAAATTCTCCCGTACAGAAACAGGAGATCCAATTCTTGCCAACATCGAAAGTGATGATGAATATGCAAAAGCTGCAGAGGCTTTTGACGTTGTTCTTGACAATGCACGTAAGGCAGAAGCCGCCGGAGAACCTCTGGAATAAAGATTTCCATAAACAATCAAATTTTTCTGCAAAATAAGCAAAACAAAATGGAGATTTAAGCCATATCGGCCTGAATCTCCATTTCATTTTGCTTATTTTATCTCTATAACAATTACTAATTCTTATTTTTTCTCGGTAGTACTTCCAAATCCGCCATTACGGATTCCGGTAGCTTCATCATCTACAGTAATACCATACTCAACAAAAATTCCCTGCATAAAACCTGTTCCGGCCTGAATATTCACAGTTTTACCTTCATTACTGTCATTGGTAATCTTCGCAAAGATATGACCTTCATTATCAGAATAAAAATAATCACTGTCAATGATACCTACTGTGTTATTCAGCTGCAGACGGAATTTAAATCCCAGTCCACTTCTCGGGTAGCATTTCAATACCCAGTCCTGCTCCATTTCCACACGGACTCCCGTTGGAATCTTGGCTGTTTCACCCGGATTCAGTACAATATCCGCAGGTGCAAAGAAATCATATCCTGCACTTCCGGCTGTTGCCCTTACAGGAAGAGAAATTTTCTCATAAGTGTCCTGTATTTCTTTATCATCCGCTGCCGGGAATGTATCTTTCCAGTCCTTTGCAAACTGCTCCGGACTTACTTTATGAAATTTTGCAATTCGTTTCATGCTGCCTCCTGTTTATTCGCCTGTTCCTGCTCTTTAATTATCACAATGCAGAACGACTTTGCCTTCACGAAGTGTAGAAGGAACATCTATCACACGCTGATTGGATGAGCCCTTCCAGCGAAGAGAAGTATCTCTTTTATCAATCTGAAATTCACCGTCCACACAGACATCCAAATACTGTACAATCTCTTCATTACAGATTTCTTCCCATAAGGAACCTGTATACAGCCAGATCGTCTTATTTGGATATTTCTCACGAATTTTTTTTGCGAAAGCAGTAACCGTAGAAATATTGGATGGATGCAGCGGATCACCTCCCGAAAAAGTGATGCCGCCGATATAATCCTTATCCAGTTCTGTAAAGATCTCTGCTTCTTCTGCTTCCGTAAACGGAAGGCCTCCGTTTGGATCCCAGGTGATCGGATTCTGGCATTCCCGACAGCAGTGATTGCAGCCGGCAACCCAGAGTACTACCCGAAGTCCGTCTCCGTTCAGCATATCATCCTTGGTTATATTATGATATCTCATAGTTATGCTTCTTCCGGTACATCCTTAATACTGAAGCTCATTCTTCCCATCTTGTCTTTACCCATGCAGATAACTTTTACCTTATCGCCAAGCGTCAGAACATCTTCTACACGATTGATTCTGTGATCACTGATCTTGGAAATATGAACCATTCCTTCTTTGCCAGGAGCAAACTCAACAAATGCACCAAATTCTTTAATGCTGACAACTGTACCTTCAAAGATCTGTCCTGCTTCAAAATCAGTTGCAATTGTTTTGATCATTTTCTTTGCTTCATCCATACCATGCTGGTCAACGCCACAGATAGATACTGCACCTTCATCTGTGATGTCGATCTGAACACCTGTACGTTCGATGATTGCATTGATCGTTTTTCCTCTCTGTCCGACTACATCACCGATTTTCTGAGGGTCGATCTGAATCTGTACGATCTTCGGCGCATATTTGTTGACATGATCACGAGGAGCTGCAATGCATTTCTCCATAACTTCTGTAAGAATATATTCTCTTGCTTCTTTTGTTCTGCGGATAGCTTCTTCTACGATCTGTCTTGTCAGACCATGAATCTTGATATCCATCTGAATTGCAGTGATACCATCATGTGTACCTGCAACCTTAAAGTCCATATCTCCAAAGAAATCTTCCAGGCCCTGAATATCTGTCAGAACGATGTAGTCATCATCTGTAGCGCCTGTTACCAGACCACAGGAAATACCTGCTACCGGTTTACGGATCGGCACACCTGCTGCCATCAGAGACATCGTAGATGCACAGATACTTGCCTGAGAAGTGGAACCATTGGATTCAAAAGTCTCAGATACTGTACGGATCGCATATGGGAACTCTTCTGCTGACGGAAGTACTGGAACAAGAGCTCTCTCTGCAAGTGCACCATGACCGATCTCACGACGTCCCGGTCCTCTGGATGGTTTTGTCTCACCTACAGAATAAGACGGGAAGTTGTAATGATGCATATATCTCTTGGATGTTTCAAACTCATCAAGTCCGTCAATTCTCTGAGCCTCAGAAAGAGGAGCCAGAGTTGTCATTGTGCAGATCTGAGTCTGTCCACGTGTAAACATGGCAGAGCCATGTACTCTTGGGATGATATCAACTTCTGCAGCCAGCGGACGAATCTGCGTGATCTGACGTCCATCCGGACGTTTGTGATCTTTAAGGATCATCTTACGAACAGTCTTCTTCTGATACTGATATACGGCTTCGCCAAGAACAGCCAGCCATTCTTCATTATCTGCAAATGCATCCTGAAGTCTTGCTGTGATCTCACGGATATTTTCTTCTCTTGTCTGCTTGTCATCTGTAAAAACAGCTTCTTCCATTTCTTCCGGAGGCACAATCTTCTTAATTGCTTCAAACAGTTCTTCCGGAACTGCACAGGAAGCATACAGATGTTTTTCTTTACCACATTCAGCTACGATCTTGTCGATAAAACGGATGATCTCCTGGTTTACATCATGTGCCTTATAGATTGCTTCAATCATAGTATCTTCCGGAACTTCATTTGCACCGGCTTCGATCATGATGACTTTTTCTCTTGTGGAAGCAACTGTCAGCTGAAGATCAGAAAGTTCTTTCTGAGCCAGAGACGGGTTGATAACGAATTCACCGTCGATCAGACCTACCTGTGTAGTTGCACACGGTCCGTCAAACGGAATATCAGAAATGCAGGTTGCAATAGAGGAACCAAGCATAGCCGGAATCTCCGGATTGCATTCCGGATCTACAGACATAACCATGTTGACCAGAGTTACATCATTTCTGTAATCCTTCGGGAACAGAGGACGCATCGGACGGTCAATAACACGGGAAGTCAGGATTGCATGCTCACTTGCCTTTCCTTCTCTCTTGTTGAATCCTCCCGGGATTTTGCCTACGGCATACATTTTTTCTTCGTATTCAACGCTCAGGGGGAAGAAATCGATTCCTTCTCTTGGCTCTTTGGATGCTGTTGCTGTGGAAAGTACAGTTGTGTCACCATAATGCATCAGGGCTGCACCATTTGCCTGCTTTGCAACACGACCAATATCTACAGTCAGTGTTCTGCCGGCTAATTCCATAGAATAACTTTTGTACATATTTTTTCTCCTTTAAATTCTGTGTTGATTATTACTGTTCACAGCAACCAGGTCATTCAGAAGCCCGAAACAACTGAAAAAGCCATTGCAATCAATGGACTTTTCAGTAGTCTCGGAAATAACTTCTTTTTTCCTGTCGCTATAAACCTATAAAACTGCAACATGTAAAAATGGGGCGGATGGTTATCCGCCCCGTCCGCATACTAATTATTTTCTTAAACCTAATTTTTCAATCAGTGCACGGTATCTTTCGATGTCTGTTTTCTTCAGGTATGCCAGAAGTCCACGTCTCTGACCAACCATTTTCAGCAGACCACGTCTGGAATGATGATCTTTGTGATGTGTCTGTAAATGCTCTGTCAGTTCCTGAATTCTTGCTGTAAGAACTGCAACCTGTACTTCCGGTGATCCTGTGTCACCCTCGCATCTTGCATATTCTTTCATGATCGCCTGTTTTTTTTCTTTTGAAATCATTGTGATTTCCTCCTTAAATATAATAATTAATGAACCGCCACATATTAAGAAACGGTTGGAGATTCCAATCTCTGAATATGGGCTGAATTACACCTCGACTAGTATAGCATAAAACATGCAGCATTGTAAACAACTATTTTTTGCCAAATGATAAAGTTTTTACCAGCTCTTTTTCTTCCTGAAACCAGTTCTTTCCGGACTCAATATCTCTGCGGATCTGTGCCTTCAGAGCCTCAAAAGAAGTGAACTTCTGTTCCGGACGAATATATTTATAAAAATCAACTCTACATTTCTGCCCATAAAGATCCAGATCACAGTCAAACAGATTTGTTTCTACTCCAAGGAAATTCTCTCCGACTGTTGGTTTATATCCCACATTCGTGATTCCCGGATAATCTCCATCCTCAAGATGCGATACTGTCACATAGACCCCATTCGGAGGCATCAGCTTCGACTTCGGTGGAATGATATTCGCTGTTGGAAAAAAATCCCGATGCCCCATTCCTCTTCCATGTTCAATGACCCCTGCCGTGAAAAACGGACTTCCCAGAAGATCTGCAATCTTTTCCATATTTCCTTTTTTCAGTTCTTCACGGATATAAGTACTGCTGATCTTACGGTTGCCTTCCATTTCTTTTGCAATCACAATTGTTTCGTAATCGTATTTTTCTCCATATTTTTCCAGAAGCTCCGGAGATCCCTTGCGCTCATGACCAAAACGGAAATCTTCTCCCACAACCACACAGGAAGCCTGAAGATCCCCTTTGAGTATCTGTCGGATAAAAACATCTGCTTTCATATGCTTTATCTGATCATTCAGAGGACATTCCAACAGTATGTCCACGCCCATTTTTTCCAGAAGTATACGACGTTCTTCTGAAGTAAGGATCGTCTGTCTGTCGGAAACAAACGCCATGACCACTGCCAGTTCTCCATATTCTTTTTTTCTGTTCAGGATCGTCTGAATCAGTTTCCTGTGACCACGATGGATTCCATCGAATTTTCCAAGTGTTACCGCACAGTGGCTGAACTTTGGAAACTGTCCTTCAATCTTTACGTATTCCATATTGTGCTGTTACTCCTGACTTTTATAGCTCACCCGGAGCCTATAAAAACATTTTCTGTGGCTGATAGCGTTTTTTCACCTCATCCCACTGGTAAATTCCCTTGAATCCACCCTGGCTGTCACACATACGCACCCAGCCTTCTTTGTGCTCTCCTCTGACAAATCTCTCAGCAAGCGCATTTCCATTTTCCAGAAGGCGGTCGCCTTCCCGTGTACAAAAAATTTCCGGATAATCCTTCAGGACCTGCCCGATACTGATCACCCGGTCTCCAATTGTACCATTTCTTACCGCTTCCTCAACCTGCGCAAGTGTCATACTGTCTTCCCAGACAAAATTCCCGGATCTGGTGCGGAGCAATTCTTCCATACAGCCGCCACATCCGAGTTTCTGTCCGATGTCATGACATAATGTACGGATATATGTTCCCTTACTACAGGTCACAGAAAATCGCACATATGGAAGCTCTATCTTTTTAATCTCAATCTCATAAAACTGTACAGCACGCGGCTTTCGCTCTACTGTCTTACCTTCACGGGCCAGTTCATAGAGTTTCTTCCCGTCTACTTTCAGAGCAGAATACATCGGTGGAATCTGCTGCTGTTCCCCCAGAAAACTCCTGATCACCGTACGTACCTCTTCTTCTGTTACTTCGACAGGCTTTTCTTCAAGAACCGTTCCTGTCATATCCTGGGTATCTGTTTCCAGCCCCAGATGAAGAAGTGCCTCGTATGTTTTCTGTTTTTCCGTCAGAAGATCAACCAGCTTCGTTGCCTTTCCGAGAACGACCGGAAGCACACCTTCTGCTTCCGGATCCAGTGTCCCGGTATGTCCGATTTTCTTCATATGAAGGATTCCACGGAGTTTTGCAACAACATCAAAAGAAGTATATCCTTTTTCCTTACGGATATTCAATACGCCATCCATTATGCGTTCTCCTCTTCTGTCAGCTGTTTTTCAATTTCTGCTGTAATATTATTGATCACATCATACATAGAGCCCTGCAGGTCACAGCCCGCTGCTCTGGTGTGTCCACCGCCTCCAAAGAAGACTGCCACCTTGCTCACATCTACCCTGCCATTGGAGCGAAGGGATACTTTGAATGACTGTGTCTCCAGCTCATAAATAAAGATTGCTACTTCCACGCCTCGGGTAAGTCGGAGCTGACTGACAATGCCATCCAGATCGCTTCCTGTCACACCATAAAAATCCATATCTTTCTTTCGAAGATATCCGATGATGCATGTACCGTTCTGAAGAAGAATACTTTCTGCAAGAACTCTTCCCATAACCTGATTCTGGATATATGTTTTCTGATAAAAAGATTCATCTATGATCCTGCTGAACGGGATTCCCGTCTTCATCAGTTCTCCTGCAATCCTCATGGTTTCCGGTGATGTAGAAGAATACTGAAAAACGCCTGTATCATGGATCATTCCTGTATAAACAGCCGTTGCAACCGCAAGATCCACTTTATCCGGATCCAGAATTCCATACAGTACTTCACAGCAGGAGCTAACCTCTCCACGGATATGATTCACATCTGCAAATCCCGAATTGCTCACATGATGATCGATGCATACTGTTTTCTTTGCATGCTCAAACAGATTGTCAGCAAGCGCCAGACGGTCTCTGGCACTTACATCACAGGTAATAAAAAGATCGAAGATTCTTTCTTCTTCCACTTCTGTTTTTATTTCATCGATAGATTCAATATGTCCGAAGATCGGCTTCGGATGGTCCAGATAAACATTCACATCAATATCCGGAAAATATTTTCTGATATACAGATACAGAGCCATACAGGAGCCGACACAGTCGCCATCCGGACGGATATGTCCACCGATTCCGACAGTTTTCACACCTTCCAGTACTTCTGCTATATTTTTCATGAACACACCTCTTACTCTTCCTCAGTCTTCCCTAAAGAAGCATCTCTTCTGGCAACATCATCAATCAGTTTTGACATATTCACACCATACTCAATCGATTCATCAAGAATGAAACGTATCTCCGGTGTATTTCTCAGATTGAGATTTTTTGCAAGTTGTCTTCTGATATATCCCTCTGCCTTATTCAGGCCCTGGATCGTTGCGTCCTTTGCTTCTTTGTTGCCCAGGACACTGATAAATGCCTTGCAGGTCTTAAGATCAGGCGCAACTTCCACAGCCATGACTGAAGTCATTGGATGAATGCGAGGATCTTTGACTTCATTTCTGATGATCGTACTGAGTTCTTTCTGAACCTCACCATTGATCCTTGTATTCTTAATACTGTTTTTTCTCATTTATGATTCACTCCTATCTCGGTATTTCCAATTACCTTGGCACTTCTACCATGATATAAGCTTCTACTTTATCTTCTTCTTTCACATCGTTGAATCCGTCAAATACAAGACCACATTCGTATCCTGCTTTTACTTCTTTAACATCATCCTTGAAGCGCTTCAGAGAAGCAAGTTCACCTTCGAATACCTGCTCGCCTTCACGTGTAATACGTACCTTGCAATTTCTCTGGAAAATACCATCCAGAACATAACTTCCTGCAATTGTACCGACACCTGAAGCTTTGAACAGCTGACGAACCTCTGCATGGCCGATAACTTTTTCCTCGTATACCGGATCAAGCATACCTTTCATAGCAGCTTCCACATCTTCGATTGCCTGATAAATAACTTTGTAAAGACGAAGATCTACGCCCTCCTGATCAGCCAGCTGTTTTGCCATAGCATCCGGACGAACATTGAATCCGATAATGATCGCATTGGATGTAGCTGCCAGAGATACATCAGACTCATTGACAGCTCCAACACCGCCGTGGATCACACGAACAACAACTTCTTCATTGGACAGCTTGGTCAGACTCTGTTTAACAGCCTCGACAGAACCCTGTACGTCTGCTTTAACGATGATCGGAAGCTCTTTGAGGTCACTTGCCTGGATCTGATCAAACAGGTTATCCAGAGAAAGTTTGCCTTTTGTTTCTTCAAGCAGATGTTTCTTGTTTTCAGTAACGAATGTAGCTGCAAAGCTCTTGGCTTCCTTATCGCTCGGGAATGCCATCAGGATCTCACCTGCATTCGGAACATCACTGAGGCCAAGGATCTCAACCGGTGTAGAAGGACCTGCTTCTTTGACACGTCTGCCTCTGTCATCCATCATTGCACGCACTTTACCACTGCATGCGCCTGCTGCAATAAAGTCACCTACATGAAGTGTACCTTTCTGTACAAGAATTGTGGCAACCGGTCCCTTACCTTTATCAAGCTGAGCCTCAATAACAAGACCTCTTGCCGCACGATTCGGATTTGCCTTGAGTTCCAGTACCTCTGCAGAAAGAAGGATCATTTCAAGCAGTGTATCGATTCCCTCTCCTGTATGGGCAGATACCGGTACAAAAATAGTACTTCCACCCCAGTCTTCCGGAATCAGTTCATATTCAGAAAGTTCCTGTTTTACTCTTTCCACATTTGCACTTGGTTTATCGATCTTGTTGATTGCAACAATGATCTCAACACCCGCTGCTTTCGCGTGGCTGATTGCCTCAACAGTCTGTGGCATAACACCATCATCTGCTGCAACAACAAGTACTGCGATATCTGTGGAGTTTGCACCACGCATACGCATTGCAGTAAATGCTTCATGTCCCGGTGTATCCAGGAATGTGATCTTCTGTCCATTGATCTCAACTACAGATGCACCAATGTGCTGTGTGATTCCACCTGCTTCCCCTCTGGTTACATGTGTATCACGGATTGCATCCAGAAGAGATGTTTTACCATGGTCAACGTGACCCATGACACAGACTACCGGCGGTCTCGAAACCATATCCGCTTCATCTTCTTCGTCTTCTTTCAGAAGTTCTTCGATAACGTCTACTTTCTCTTCCGGCTCTGCGATAATATCATAATCCAGTGCGATCTCCTGTGCTTTTTCAAAGTCGATCTCATGGTTTACCGTTACCATAGTTCCTTCCAGGAACAGTTTTTTAACGATTACAGACGGCTGCATCTTCATAGCTTCTGCGAGCTCACGGATCGTCATTTTCTCCGGAAGTGTGATTTCTTTTACTTCTGGTTTCTTCTCTTCCTGTTTTGGCTGAGGAGTCGGTTTCTGAAGAGCTTTCGGAATTCTGGAAAGATTTCTTCTTCCACCCTGGTTCGGTCTGTTATGACCTGCACCGGATTTCTCAAAGTCTTTCTTTTTGTTCTTATTCTCTCTGTCACGCTCTCTCTTGCTGTCTTTGGATGTTTTTGTCAGTTCTGGTGTAAATACAGCGTCATTCTCTCTTCTTCCGCCGCCATTTCTCTGTCCGCCACGGTTGTTTCCGCCAAAGCGTCCTTCACCTCTGTTATCCGGTCTTCCGTTTCCGCCCTGTCCTGGTCTTCCCTGGCCACCCTGCTGCGGGCGTCCACCCTGACCTCTCATCGGACGGCCATTTCCATCACCCTGACGTGCCGGACGACCTTCACCCTGTGATCTGGCCGGACGATTTCCGTCACGATTCGGACGACCCTGTCCATTATTTCCATTGCGATCAGAAAATCTTTTTTCTCCGCCACGGAAATCACGGTTTCCTCTGTTATCTCCACCACGATTGTCACGGCCTGAATCTCTTCCGTCACGATTATTCTGGCGGTTCTGTCCTCTGTTATTATTGTAACCGGACTGTTCCTGTCTTTGCGGTCTTGCAGAATTGTTCTGTACCGGTGCTGCCTGTCTGATCTCTGTCGGTTTCTTTGTCTCCGGAGTCTCAGACGGTGCCGCTGCCTGCGGTTTCTTTGGTGCTGCTTCTGCAGCCGGTTTCTGCTGTACCGGTTCAGCCGGTTTTACAGCCTGTGGTTTCTGCTGCGGTCTTGCAGCCGGTTTTTTATCTGATGCCGGACGTTTCGGTCTGTTTTTGCCACCGTCACTTGCATTCTGTGCGTGATATACACGAATAATATTTTTTTTCTTTTTGGGAGCCTCTGTCTTCTCTGCTTCCGGTTTAGTTGTTACCATTTTTTCATCTGTTCTGGAATTATCCACGTTGGTAATCTGCTCCTTTCCCCTTTGTGATAAATGTTCTTTTATTCTGGCAGGTTCATGCTCTCTGCTCTTCGGCACATTGATTCCTCCTTCACGTCAATGACTTCGGATCTTGCTGATTCTGGATCACACTGTTTACATTTACTGTTCCATCTTCTCAAGTTCTTTCAGCATTGCTTTCGCAAAGTTCTCATCCTGTACCGCCAGACTGGCACGAAATTCCTTGCCGCAGAATTTTCCCAGTTCCTCTTTATCCGCGAGGAAATATACCGGTACTTCGTAAAACTCACACATATTACGGAATTTTTTCTTTGTATTTTCGGATGCGTCTGCCGCAACCAGTACCAGAAAACCTTTTCCGCTCTTCACAGATTTCTCTGTGGAGAATTCTCCGCTGGCTATCTTACCTGCTTTTGTGGCAAGCCCCAGCAGTGATAAAACTTTATTGTTGTTTTTCAATATCGTTTAACTCCTTTTTCAGGTCTTCATAGACCTCATCCGGTATTGCGGTCTTCAGTGACCGTTCCAGTCCCCGGGTTTTTACGGCTTTTTCCAGACATTCCTGGGAAAGACATACGTACGCACCTCTTCCGTTTTTTCTGCCTGTTGCATCAAGCACGATCTCATTCTCCGGAGTTCTCAGTACACGGATCATTTCTTTCTTACTTTTCATTTCTCTGCAGCCGGTACACTGGCGCAGAGGTGTTTTATTCTTTGTCTTCATAGATTATTCTTCAACAGTAGTTTCTTCTGAAACTTCCTCTGTTTCTTCAGTCTCTGTTTCTTCTGACTCTACAGCACCTTCTTCACTGTACTCCTCTTCGTCGTAGTACTCATCCTCGTCATCATAGTCATACAGTTCTCCAGACTCTCTTGCCTGAGTCTCACTCTTGATATCGATCTTAAATCCGGTCAGACGAGCCGCAAGACGTGCATTCTGTCCTTCTTTACCAATTGCAAGAGACAACTGATAATCTGGAACGACTACCAGTGCAGTCTTTTCATCCGGATCCGCCATAACAGCGATAACCTTTGCCGGACTCAGTGCATTTTCAATCAAGATTGCCGGGTTTTCATCCCAGTTGATGATGTCGATCTTCTCACCACGCAGTTCCTCTACGATGGAATTGACTCTTGCACCGTTCATACCAACGCATGCACCTACCGGATCTACATCAGGATCATTGCTCCATACAGCAATCTTGGTACGGGAACCTGCTTCTCTGGCAATACTCTTGATCTCAACAGTTCCGTCTTTCACTTCGGCAACTTCAGATTCAAACAGACGTTTTACAAGTCCCGGATGTGTTCTGGACAGAAGGATACGAGGTCCTTTCGGTGTATCTTTGACTTCAAGGATATAAACCTTGATTCTTTCTGTAGGCTCAAATTCCTCACCTTTCACCTGCTCGTTCTCACTCAAGATACCGTCTGCCTTGCCAAGATTTACACTGACATTTTTGCCCATTACACGCTGTACGATACCTGTGACAACTTCTTTTTCCATTCCATAATACTGATCATAAAGGACTTTACGTTCTTCCTCACGGATTTTCTGAAGAATTACGTTCTTTGCATTCTGCGTTGCAATACGGCCGAATTCTTTAGAATGGATCTCAACTTTGATCATATCTCCCAGTTCTGCATTTGTATTGATTTTCTGTGCATCCACCAGGGAAATTTCCAGTGCCGGATCATCTACGAATTCCTTTACTTCACGTTCTGCGTAAACGCTGAAATCACATGTTTCCGGATTGATCGTCACATGCACATTATCTGCTTTACCAAAATGGTTTTTGCAAGCCTGGATCAGGGACTGCTCAATCGCACCCAGTAATGTATCCTTGCTGATGTTTTTTTCTTTTTCCAGGATATCCAGGGCTTCCATTAACTCTTTGTTCATTTTTGTTATTTCCTCCTATTTTATCAAAGCATATCTGAATCGTATTTAAAACTCAATTGCCAGACGGATCAGGGCAATATCCTTTTTGTCAAATGTGCGTAACTGCCCGTCCTCATCGATCGTCACACTGCTTTCATCATATGCATTTAAAATCCCACAGAATTCTTTCTGCTTTTCGATTGGACGATAGGTCCGGATCTCTACCAGTTTACCCATGCTTCTGGCAAAATCCTTCTCCTTTTTCAGTGGTCTGTCAAGACCCGGCGAACTGATTTCCATGATATAGCTGTCTTCAATAAAATCGTTCTCATCCAGTTTATCACTGAACGCTCTGCTGACTGCTTCACAATCGTTAACAGTAATTCCACCCGGCTTGTCGATATATCCACGAAGATACCAGTTTCCTGCTTCCTTCACATATTCTACATCTACCAGTTCGAATCCCTGGCCCTCAACGATCGGTGCCAGCAATGCTTCTGCTTTCTGTTCATATTCATCCCGTCTGCTCATATTTCCACCTGCCTTTCGCACATCCGGAGCATCTCGCAAAAAGAGTGGACCGAAGTCCACTCTCTTGTTGTCCGTTATCATGTTAAGTTCATTCTAGCACCTTACTTCCGGAAAAGCAAGGTTTTTTTTATATCCTCGGCTTTATGCCCTTCGTATCCCGCTTTGCAAGCCGCACTTTATTCAGTGCATATTCTTTATCATGATAGGAAATCGTATATTCCTGATGACCTGCCAGAAGGTATGCATGCTCCAGATAATCATCGTCTGCCAGTTTCATGCCCCGCACACCAAGTGCAGTTTTCTTCATTGTCGAAACTTCTTGTGTCAGGAATCGCAGGAAGCAGCCTCCATGGCTCTGGAGCACAATCTGCTCCATCTCGGAAGCACTGCCAATAAAGATCAGTTCATCTCCATCCGCCAGCTTTGTTGACGCGATCGTTCGTTTAGCCACATCAAATTCCGCACCTTCTACCAGTTTGCACATAGAAGTCTTTGTCACAAACAGCAACCTGTCTGAACGCAGTTGTCCTACCGGTGCCACATAAAGCATGCGTTCCTGGGAACTGTCATAATTACTGAGATTGTCCACCGGTGTTCCCTTGTCGCGGAAACGGCCAAGCGGTATATCAACGGCTTTGATCGTATGCATCTTGCCTGTATCTGTAAATATACAGATCTTGTCTGTATTCATACAGTTGAATACATATTTATTTTCATTATGAACAGCTTCTTTGTTTCGCTCATAAGCATTTTTATCTATAAGCTTCATATAACCAAAGCGATCCATCAGGAAGCAGACTTCCATCTCTTCCATCTTCTTCTCTTCATAGACAACTTCTTCTGCATTTTCAATCGCTGTACGGCGTTTTCTTCCGTATTCTTTCTTGATGGCGTCCATGTCTTTGATGATCACGGCCGCCATGGAATCATAATTGTCCAGGATATCTTTATAAAGAGCAATGTTTTTCATTGTCTCTTCATGCTCAGCCTGCAGTGCTTCAATTTCCAGACCGATCAGTTTATACAGACGCATATCCAGAATGGCATTTGCCTGACGTTCTGTAAAAAGAAGTTTTGCAGCAGCCTTCTCACTGGCTTTTGACTTGAATTTAATTCCCTCTGTAATTCCTTCTACCAGACATTTCTTGACCTGTTCACGATTCTTACTGCCACGGAGGATCTCAATGATCAGGTCGATCACATCACACGCTTTGATCAGACCTTCCTGAACTTCCTGTTTTTCCAGTTCTTTGTCCAGCAGTGTGTGATATTTACGTGTTGTGATCTCAAACACAAAATCAACGTGATATTCAATAATCTGCTTCAGGCTTAATGTTTCCGGTCTGCCGTCAGCAACTGCCAGCATATTTACGCCAAACGTATCTTCCAGACGCGTTTTCTTATACAGCATATTGGTCAGATTTTCCACATCGGTATCTTTCTTAAGTTCCAGTACGATACGGATGCCTTCCTTGGAAGACTGATTGGAGATATCTACGATATCTGTTGTCTTCTTTGTTTCTATAAGAGATGCCACGTCATTCAGGAACTTGCCAATGTTTGCTCCCAGCATGGTATATGGAATCTCCGTAATGACAAGCTGTTTTCTTCCGCCTTTGAGTTTCTCTACTTCTACTTTTCCACGCAGGCGGATTTTGCCGCTCCCTGTCTCATAGATCTTATGGAGATCATCTTTATTGACCACAATACCTCCGGTCGGAAAATCCGGCCCTTTGATATATCGCATCAGTCCTTTGACACTGATCGTGTTATCTTTCATATATGCTTTGACAGCATCGATGACTTCCCCTAGATTGTGTGGTGGAATACTGGTTGCCATGCCGACCGCAATACCATCTGCACCATTTACCAGAATGTTCGGGATGCGCACCGGAAGTACCGATGGTTCTTTTTCCGTCTCATCGAAGTTCGGAACAAAGTCCACTACATTCTTATCAAGATCACTCAAAAATACATCCTGTGTCAGTTTTTCCAGTCGTGCCTCTGTATAACGCATGGCAGCTGCGCCGTCACCCTCGATTGAACCGAAGTTACCATGTCCGTCTACAAGTGTTCTGCCTTTTTTGAAATCCTGTGCCATAACAACAAGTGCGTCATAAATGGAACTGTCACCATGTGGATGATATTTACCCATGGTATCACCAACAATACGTGCACATTTACGATACGGACGGTCATAGCGGATTCCCAGTTCATACATATCATACAACGTTCTTCTCTGTACCGGTTTCAGGCCGTCGCGCACATCCGGAAGAGCACGGGAAATGATAACACTCATTGCATAATCGATGTATGATTTCTGCATAATTTCCGAATAATCGGTACGAATTACATTTTCCTGTTTTGTTTCCATATCTTATCCCACCTTATACATCAAGTTCTGCATCGGCTGCATGCTCGTAAATAAATGCCTTACGCGGCGGAACTTCACTGCCCATCAGAACTTCTGTCACACTGGATGCAAGACGTGCATCTTCTATCTCTACGCGTTTCATTCTTCGAGTCTCAGGATTCAGCGTGGTCTCCCACAGCTGTTCTGCATCCATCTCTCCAAGACCTTTGTATCTCTGCAAAGTAAAGCTTCCCGGTTTATGTGTCTTACGATATTTTTCAAGTGCTTTATCATCATACAGATATTCTTCCGGTCCCTTTTTCGGCATTGCCTTATAGAGTGGCGGCATCGCAATATATACATGGCCTTCATAGATCAGTTCCGGCATAAAACGATAGAACAATGTCAGAAGCAGTGTGGAAATATGCGCACCGTCAACATCAGCATCCGCCATGATCACGATCTTGTCATAGCGAAGTTTGCTTATATCGAAATCATTTCCATATCCTTCAGAAAATCCGCATCCAAATGCATTGATCATAGTCTTGATCTCCGCATTGGCAAGCACTTTGTCAATGGTTGCTTTTTCAACATTCAGAATCTTGCCTCTGATTGGAAGGATTGCCTGATAATTACGGTTACGGGCTGTTTTTGCAGAACCGCCTGCAGAATCTCCCTCTACGATAAAGATCTCACACTGTGACGGATCCTTTTTCTCGCAGTTGGCAAGTTTTCCATTGGAATCAAATGAATATTTCTGTTTTGTAAGAAGATTCGTTTTGGCACGTTCCTCTGTCTTACGGATCTTCGCTGCCTTTTCCGCACAGGAAAGAATCGTTTTCAATGTTTCAAGATTACGGTCAAAATACAGGACCAGCTGCTCTCCCAGTACTTTTCCTGTTGCCTTGGCTGCATCCTGGTTATCCAGCTTTGTCTTTGTCTGACCCTCAAAGCGAGGTGCCGGATGCTTGATTGATACGACTGCCGTCATTCCATTACGGATATCCGCACCGGTAAAATTCGGATCTTTATCTTTGAGAATACCGATTTCTCTGGCATACGTGTTCATAACTGTTGTAAATGTTGTCTTAAATCCGGTCAGGTGTGTACCACCTTCTGCATTGTAGATATTATTACAGAATCCAAGAACATTCTCACGGAATTCATTTGTATACTGAAAAGCAACTTCCACCTGAATCCCATCTGCTTCTCCTTTGAGATAAACAGGTTCATGAAGCGCCTCTGTACTGTGATTCATGTCACGGATATAGCCCACAATACCCTCCGGCTCATGGTACTCTTCTTTGACCGGCTCTGTTCCACGCAGATCTTCAAAAATGATCGTCAGCTCCGGATTCAGATAAGCAGTCTCATGAAGACGGCTCTTAACATCTGTAGCAGAAAAACGTGTTTTCTCAAAGATTTCCGGATCCGGCAGGAAATTGATGCAGGTTCCGGTCTCTTTTGTCCTGCCAAGTTTCGGAAGAAGTCCGTTCTCCAGTTCGATCGTAGGAATTCCACGTTCATAGTGGTCATGATGTACATATCCATCACGGCTTACCTTGATATCCAGATAAGTAGAAAGTGCATTCACAACGGAAGATCCGACTCCATGGAGCCCACCGCTTGTTTTATAAGCAGAATTGTCAAATTTACCACCTGCATGAAGTGTCGTAAATACCAGACGTTCCGCAGACATCCCTTTCTCATGCATATCCACCGGAATTCCCCGGCCATTATCTGTTACGGTACAGGAACCATCTTTTTCCAGCACCACATGGATCTGACTGCAGTATCCTGCCAGATGCTCATCCACTGCATTATCAACAATCTCATAAATCAGATGATTCAGTCCTTTTCGAGAGACACTTCCGATATACATACCAGGACGTTTGCGGACTGCTTCCAGTCCTTCCAGAACAGATATGCTCCCCGCATCATAAGTTTCCTTTTTTGCCATGGCTCTTTTCCTTTCTTTCATATTTCCATCTTCAAACATTTGTTCTATATCATACATGATTTGTCCGTAAAAAGTCAAATACTATTCTTTTATGATTTTCGGGCAAAAAAATAACCCGAACCACCGTTCGAGTCATCTTATTGTATATTTAGAGCAGCCAGTACGGGAATCGAACCCGTGTTTTCGCCGTGAGAGGGCGACGTCTTAACCCCTTGACCAACTGGCCTTGCGTCAACCGACTTGCTTAGTATATATCAGCTTATCGGAAAATGCAAGCCTTTTTTTAATTTTTTTTTAAAAATTTCAAAAAAGCAGTTTTTTCGCTTATTTTAGCCCAGGTCTATCTTGAGATCACCCGGCTTGATAATTCCTCTGGCACGAAAAATCTTGCCGATCACCCATGTGATCAGAAGCGGAAGTACAAAGCAGATCAAAATCATGCCAATCCACTCAAACGCTCCTGTCTGGTATCCTTCCGGCATCTGTGTCCATCCGGTAACAACCCCGATTGGTCCTACCAGTCCGGAAGTACCCATTCCGGAAGAAATTGCCGGTCCGTTGTTTCTCATATGGAACACGCAGGTGGCAATCGGCCCTGTAATCGCAGAAGTAATCACCGGTGGCAGCCACAGGACAGGTTTCTTCATAAGGTTCGGAACCTGGAGCATGGAAGTTCCAAGTCCCTGTGCCACAAATCCGCCAACTCCATTATCCGGAAAGCTTAGGATTGCAAAGCCAAGCATATGTGCACAACATCCTGCTGTCGCAGCTCCACCTGCAAGTGCCAGACCATTCCAGACTTCCATTGTCACACTGCCGTCAGCAAGTCCTGCAAGCACTGCTCCTCCACTGATTCCTACCGCAGCGCAGATTGCCGCTGAGCTGATTGGAAGTGTCAGCACGATTCCAACGACCACAGAGATGATCATTCCCATCCAGAACGGACGAAGATCTGTTGCCCATCCGATAAATGCTCCAAGTGCATCACAGATATTTTTGCAGACCGGTGCAAGAAGCATCGCAAGAACCACTCCAACGATCACAGTCACTGCCGGCGTCACTATGATATCTATTTTTGTTTCCTTAGATACCAGTTTACCGATCTCACATGTGATCACTGCGACAAAAAACACCGCCAACGGACCACCGGAACCACCAATTGCATTACAGGCAGCTCCGACCGCACACAGCGAATACATAACCAATGGTGGTGCCTGAAGTGCATGCCCAATTGCAAGTGCCATTGCCGCACCGGTCACACTGGTCGCATAACCGCCAATCTCCAGCAGCTTTTCTGACACAAAACTTCCCGGACACACATTCTGTCCGATCGTATTTATGATCGTACCGATCAGAAGTGACGCAAAAAGGCCCAATGCCATAGAGCCCATTGCATCAATGCCATACCTTTTGAAGGATATGATCACGTTCTTTCTTTTCAGAAAGCTTTCTTTTTCGTTATTCATTTTTTCTCTTTCCTCTCATTCATTTCTGATTCGAAAATCATTCTTCCGGATCAGCCACAGGTTCTGCCGGGATAAATACACGAGCATGTTTTTTCTCTTCATGCTTCTGTTTTTTGGCTTTTGCCTGTGCTTCCTTACAGAATTCCATCTGGGAATTCACAATAACCTTTCCTCTCTTGTCCTGTTTTTCATAAGTGCCGTCCGGCTGCAGAATATGCGCCTTTACATTATCACGGAATTCCAGATCCAGTACATGCAGGATTTCTTTCTTAATACGTTCATCTTCTACCGGAAATACAATTTCCACACGGCGGTCAAGATTTCGTGGCATCCAGTCAGCGCTTCCCATATAGATTTCATCAATTCCATTATTTTTGAAATAGAAAATACGGCTGTGTTCCAGAAATTCTCCAACGATCGAACGTACGTGGATATTTTCACTGATACCTGGTATACCGGTTCTCAGGCAGCAGATACCCCGAACAAGCAGATTGATCTGTACTCCACAGGAAGATGCATAATAGAGTGCCGCAATGATTGCAGGATCACACAGAGAATTCATCTTCGCCGTGATCTCCGCTGGTTTACCCTGTTTTGCATGTTCTGCTTCCCGTTCGATCAGCTGCAGAAAACGGTTTTTCATCCAGATTGGTGCAACGATCAGACGATTCCATTTCTTCGGCTCCGAATATCCGGAAAGCATATTAAATACAGCCGTTGCATCTTCTCCAAAACGTTCATCACAGGTAAAAATACCACAGTCTGTATATAGTTTTGCTGTAGAATCATTATAGTTACCGGTTGCCAGATGTACATATCTTCGGATTCCTGTCTCTTCTCTGCGTACCACCAGTGTGATCTTACTGTGCGTCTTTAAGCCAACCAGTCCATAAATAACATGGCATCCTGCCTTTTCCAGCATTTTGGCCCAGACAATATTATTCTCTTCGTCAAATCTTGCTTTCAGTTCCACCAGAACAGAAACCTGTTTTCCATTTTCCGCCGCCTGCGCCAACGCTGCAATGATCGGAGAATGTCCACTAACTCGATACAGAGTCTGTTTGATTGCAAGTACACCCGGATCTTTTGCTGCCTGCCGTACAAAATCCACAACCGGATCAAAGCTCATATATGGATGATGCAGAAATACATCTCCTTCTCGGATCACCTGGAAAATATCTTTATCATTCTGAAATTCCGGAACCGGAGCCGGTGTATATTTCGGACTCTTGTATTCATCAAAGCCCTCCATTCCGTAAACCTTCATCAGCATAGTCAAATCCAGCGGACCCGGAATATTATAAATGTCTGTATCCTTAATCTCAAACTCTTCTTTAAGAATACCCAGAAGACGTTTATCCATCTTTTCTTCCGCTTCCAGGCGAATCACTTCACCCCACTGACGCTTTTTCAGCTGTTTCTGGATCTCAACCAGCAGATCTTCTGCTTCATCCTCGTCAATCGTCAGATCTGCATTTCTCATAATTCTGTATGGATGCGCACAGACTACATCATTACTCAGAAACAACTTACCAATATTGCGCTCAATGATCTCTTCCAGAAGGATCACGGTTCTCTCACCGTTCTTTTCAGAAGGGATCTCTACGATTCTCGGCAGCACAGACGGTACCTGGACTGTTGCAAATTCCAGTTCTTTGGCATGCTTTTTGTTACTTTTCTTGGCAATCAGCGCACCGATATTCAATGTCTTGTTGCGGATCAGTGGGAATGGTCTGGAAGAATCCATTGCCATCGGTGTCAGCACAGGATATACGTTATCTTCAAAATAGCGATCCACGAATTCTGCCTGTTTCACTGTCAGGTCTTCATGTTCTGCTACAAGATGAAGGCCCACTTTTTCCAGTGCCGGAAGTACAGAACGGTTAAACGTGCTGTATTGCACACGTACAAGCTCATGTGTCTGGCTGCTGATTTCCTTCAGCTGTTCCTCCGAAGACATACCTGCAATGTCTTTTTTCTTATAGCCTGCATGTACCTGATCTTTCAGTGATGCCACACGCACCATAAAGAATTCATCCAGATTGGAAGATGTAATGCTTAAAAATTTCAGCCGTTCAAATAATGGCAGACTTTTATCACGTGCTTCACTCAGAACACGCTCATCAAATTTCAGCCAGCTCAGTTCACGGTTCACATAATATTCCGGTTTTTCATATCTGCTAAGATCCATATTTATCCTCCTCCGCTTACGCTCTGCGTTTCCGTTTTAAAACAAGGCGAATTCCAAAGACTTCTTCAAAGAACTTCACTTTATCACGAAGCAAACCAAGCTCCAGTGAAATATCACGGCTGGAATCTATGATCATCTGCAGTTCTCTGTCCTTCAGTACCACTCTCAACGATTCCACCTTCTGATAATGGCTGCGGTCCATGGCATTTGCAAGACGAAGGATCGCAGTCAGTTTCGCAACCAAAAGGTATCTTTCCCGGTCAATTTCTGGCCCGTCATCATAATTTCCATAATAGACAAACTCTGTCGTGTTGTATCTTACCGCACTGGCAATGACTTTGCGTTCTTCCGTTGAAAGTCCAATGATCTCGGTTGCCATAATGATCCGATACGAACATTCAGCAACATCTGCCATACTGATGTATTTTCCACAGTCATGAAGCTGTACCGCAATCTGCAGAAGCAGCCGTTCTCTTGCGCCCATACCATGAACTTTTTTCATACTGTCAAAAATTGTAAGCGCAATATCTGTCGTTCCTTTAATATGGTCTTTACCAGTAGAATATCTTTTTGCAATATTTTTGGATGCTACCAGAATGTCATTTTCAAAATTATGCACACTCTTGATAAATTTCTTCTTTTCACCGTAATCATATGCAATTCCATCCAGAAGGGATACACCTGGAACCCACACAGATTCTGCCTGAAAGATTTCCAGAAAATTCTTGCAGATGACCATCGTCGGAATTACCAATGATGCATATTCCGGATCAATATCCATCTCCTGGGCAAGTGCCTGTTCTGTCTTGTAGATTGTCTTTTCGTAGCGCTTGGTAAATTCATCGCTGGTTATGATATGATCTCCCAGCTCTTCACGAAAAATAGTATCTGTCAGGAAATCCCCCATCAGGATCACATTTTTGATATCACGGTCTTTCAGATACAGTCTCTGAAATGCAGTCAGATCATTTCGGATAAATTCCTTGATCAACTGGTCATAATGCGTTGTTGTTTTTTCCAGTTCCTTCAGTCTTTCACGAATACGCATGCTTCCCATCTTAAAGCTCTGCGTTGTTACCAGCGCATCTTTATCAAACAGCGAAACCTGCAGATTACCACCGCCAACATCCAGAATTGCTGTTCCTTTCTGAATGATCTTCTTGAAGCCGGATTCAATAGCAGCTATGGATTTATATCCCAGAAAATGCTGTTCCGCATTACTCAGAATCTCAATCCGGATACCGGTCCGCTGATAGATCTGCTCCTGAACGATCACCGGATTTACGATTTCACGAAAAGCACTTGTGGCACACGCACGATACTCGGATACTCCAAATTCCTGCATCATGTTGCTGAAATCTTTCAGAATGACACATATGTCATCTACCATCTCAGGCTCCAGCCGTCCTCTTGAATATGCACCTTTTCCAATTTCCAAGCGATATCTTACATCATTCAGCTCTCGAAACCCGATTTTCTTTGAAAATTCAAAGATTTTCATGCTGATCTCATATGAGCCAATATCAATCGCAGCAAAAGTTGTTACTGCCATACCCCCAGCTCCTTCCCGTTTGTATTATGCGTTGTTACTACGCTTCCTGTGTTTCTTCCTTTCCAAGAAGATGATCAATAAACTGCTGTGCAGTACGTCCTGTAAGCCCACCATGAGAAATTTCCCATTTGCCAGCCTCCAGAAGAAGCTCATCCTCCGGCATTGTAATTCCGTTACGCTGTGCCAGCGTCTTAACGATAGTATGGAATTCTTTTCTGTCTGGTGCACCGAAATAGATACGTACTCCGAAACGATATACAAGAGAAAGTTTCTCCTGTACGGTATCAGAAGAATGAATATCATCATCTGCTCCGACTTCCAGTTTATCTCCGGCTCTTTCTCTTACCAGATGGCGACGGTTGCTTGTTGCATAGATCAGGATATTTTCCGGTTTACGTTCCAGTCCGCCTTCGATAACAGCCTTCAGATATTTATATTCTATTTCGAACTCTTCAAAAGAAAGATCGTCCATATAAATGATAAATTTATAATTACGGTCTTTGATCTGTGCGATGATCTGGTTCAGATCTACAAACTGATGTTTATACACTTCTATGATTCGCAGGCCTTCATCATAATATTTATTCAAAATTCCCTTAATACTGGAAGATTTACCGGTTCCCGCATCTCCAAAGAGCAGACAGTTGTTCGCCTTTCTGCCTCTGACAAAAGCTTCTGTATTCTCAACCAGTTTCTGTTTTGGAATCTCATATCCAACCAGATCCTCCAGCTGTACATGTGCAATTCTCGTTACCGGTACGATCACTGCTCTGCCGTTCTGGTCATGATCAATACGGAAAGCCTTGTGAAGTCCGAGCTTACCTACACCAAAATCCTTGTAAAACTGTACCATGTCCGCCATAAATTCATTGGTGTCTTTGGCTACTGCCAGCGTCTTGCTCATATCACAGATTCTGTCACGGATACGTTTGTTGAACATTTTTCCCGTATCCTGCGGTGCCTCATAATTACAGAGAATGCTGCAGCAGGAAGTATGGAATAATTTATCCAGTACTGTCAGGTCAAAATCATACAGTTCTTTAAAAATTGCGAAATCATGAAGTGCCAGCTGATTGATGCTTCCCTCGATCGCACCGCGGATCTCGCTTGCCATACTGAATGCATTCTCATGATTTACAAGAAGCAGTGTCAGATAGTCATGCCACAGGTTTCCTGTAAATCCATAAGATCCTGCAATTTCGATCAATCCATTTACACATTCATAAAACTCTTCTTCCATTTCGCTTGCATTGACTGCTGATCTCTCACTTGCATCCATCAGTGCAGTCATTTTATCTAAAATATCTCCGTGCTCAAAACCTCTATAAAGCACACATTCTTTTACTCTTGTCATCTTACTGTTCCTCCTGCTGTCCATAATTGCCAAGCACTCTCATCCGATTGGCTTCCGCTTCTAATCCTCGCAGGGCATTTTTAACTGCCGGTTCTTCCAGATTTCCTTCAAAATCCACAAAAAATCTGTATTCCCACTTTTTACCTGTGATTGGGCGAGATTCAATTTTTGTCATACTCAGTCCGTTGTAAATAAAATGAGAAAGCATATTATACAAAGTTCCGCTTTCGTGTGGAAGTTCGAAACAAACACTTACTTTAGCCGCACTTTTCTCATAGACCGGATGCGCACTGACAATGATAAATCTGGTCACGTTCTGGTCATTGTAGCAGATATTCTCTGCCATTACAGAAAGTCCGTAAAGCTCTCCTGCCGCCCGGCTCGCAATTGCTGCCTGTGACCGGTTCATCTCTTCATGAACTTTTTTGGCAGCTCCCGCGGTGTTCTCCATCTTTACGATTTTCCAGTCCGGATGGCTTTCCAGATATTTTTTACACTGTGCCAACGCCTGTGGGTGAGAATAGACTGTTTTAATCTCATCCAGAGAAGTCTCCGGAATTCCAAGCAGAACATGCTCCACTTTCACGCCCTGTTCCCCGACGATATACAACTGATATTCCGTCAGAAGATCGTAAATATCCGTCACAATACCCTCTGTAGAGTTTTCGATCGGCAGTACTGCATAATCTGCTTTTCCCGATGCAACTTCTTCCATAGCATCTCGGAATGTTTTTACATGGTAACTATTGACCGCATCAGAAAAATACGCACGCATGGCAGCATAACTGTAAGCACCTTCTACTCCCTGAAAAACAACATTCACCCCTGTCATAGGAAGTGCATCTACCATCTCATAATCTTTTGTATCGTTTTCAACTCCATTTTTGGTCAGTAACTGATACTGTCTCTTTCTGCTGATCGCCATGATCTGCTGAAAAAGCTCCTGTGCCCCAAGTTCATTGAATTCCCCATGAGCAGATTCTTTCAGGACTTCTATTTTGTCCTGCTCGCGTTTTTGATCCAGAACCTTTTTTCCTGTATGTATCTTGTATTCTGCAACATCTTCGCAGACTTTCATTCTTTTTTCAAAAAGTCGCAAGATTTCTTTGTCTATCACATCAATTTCCTTACGACATTCCAGTAAATCTGTCATGAATTCTTTTCCTCCTGAGTTTTGACAATTGTTGTAATTTCCCCGATAAAAGACAGGGACCCAAAAGAAAGGATGACATCCTCCCGTCCTGCCATTGCAAATATTTTATCTACCGCAGCCGGAATGCTGTCCGCGGCCTGCACGTGCGGATTACATTTTTTTACTTCTTCCGCAAGTTCCTGCGCCGGCAGGGCACGTGGATTATCCGGTGTCTCAATCGTAATGATCTGCTCTGCATAGGGGCAGAGTTTCCGAATAATATAAGAATAATCCTTATCACGGAAAACTCCCATGATAAAGAACAGTTTGCGTCCTTTAAAATACTTCCGCACAGAATCCTCCAACATATCTGCCGCAGCCGGATTATGTGCTCCGTCCACAATAAACAAAGGCTCTCTGTGAATGATTGTCAGACGTCCATTCCATTTCGTATCCTTCAGACCTTTTTTTCGCTGTTCAACTGTTGTCGGATATCCGACTCGTCCCAACACCTCAAGTGCCTCCAGTGCAAGTGCTGCATTCTCCGTCTGATAAGATCCTGCCAGTGCCAACTCATAGTTTTCTCCCCGGTACTCCAGCGTCTGTCCCGCAAAATCTTCTTTCACTGCTTTTGCTTCATGCAGGTCTGCCTCTGTCAGATCTGCACCGTTTTCACGGCACACTCGCTCTATTACAGCCATAGTCTCCGGCTGTTGGCCGACCGTTACAACACTGCAGCCAGGTTTGATGATTCCTGCCTTTTTTTCTGCAATTTCAGAAAGCGTGTTTCCAAGAAATGCCTGATGATCCATACTGATCGGAACGAGCACTGCAAGAACTGTATTTCGGATGATGTTTGTTGCATCCAGATTTCCTCCCATTCCAACTTCTAGAATTACCAGATCACATTTTTCTTCGGCAAAAAATAAAAAAGCCACCGCCGTTTCTATTTCAAATGGGGTGGGATGTGCAAGACCTTCTGTAGTCATTTCTTTAATTGCTGCAGCAACCCTGGTCACATATCCCGCAAATTGTTCTCTGCTCACCGCACTGCCGGCCACTTCCATCTTCTCACGATAAGAATATACGGATGGGGAAATATATCTTCCGACACGATATCCAGCTTCCGAAAGTGTAGTATACAGATAAGCAATTACGGATCCCTTGCCATTGGTTCCTGCTACGTGAACATATTTTAACTGATCCTGGGGATTTCCCAGTCGTTTCATCAGCTCTTTTATATTTGTAAGATCCAGAGCACCGCCCGCATAACGGTCCGCGTCTTTTACATATGCTCTGCTTTGTTGATAGTCCATTTGCTATGTCTCCTGTGTTTCATAAATAATTGTGTATTTATACAAATATAGCATTTACGTATGTTTTTTTCAAGACTGGGAGATACTTATTTACGTATTCTTAACACGTTTTTATCAGGAATCAGGAGTAGCTGCCATGAATCAGAATATCTCAAATTTTTTACTGTGCGGTTCTGCCGGATGGTGCATGGAGATTTTCTGGACCGGTCTTCATTCACTTTTTACCGGTCAGAAGACTCTTACAGGAAAGACTTCTCTTTTGATGTTTCCCATCTACGGCTGTGCCGCTGTTATTGCTCCACTGTCCGTAAAATTATCTTCCTTCCCATTCTTTTACCGTGGAATCCTGTATACTGCCGGATTCTATCTTGTGGAATTCATCAGTGGAAGCTTCCTGAAGCAGTTCGGCATGTGTCCCTGGGATTACAGCGGTGTACCGTTGCAATGTCATGGTGTCATCCGTCTGGACTATGCGCCACTGTGGTTTACTGCCGGACTGATTTTCGAAAAAATTCTGACCGTCCATCGCTGATATTTTATTATGAATATGGCAAAATCATCTTGAAAAATCAATTCTACTAGTATATGATTGTGCAAGAGAGAATTTTCGTAACTATTCACAGTACCACGAATTTTCCGTACCACAAGTCAATAAGGGAGGTTTCACATGAGACATTTAATGAGCCCGCTGGATCTTTCTAAGGAAGAACTTGAAGATCTTCTCACTCTGGCCAGCGACATTGAAAAAAATCCAAAAAAATACGCGCATGTCTGCGATGATAAGCGACTTGCCACCTGTTTTTACGAACCAAGTACACGTACACGTTTAAGTTTTGAAGCAGCCATGATGAATCTTGGCGGCAAGGTTTTAGGTTTCTCTTCAGCCGGTTCCAGTTCCGCTTCCAAAGGCGAAAGTGTTGCCGATACTATCCGTGTTGTTTCCTGTTATGCTGATATCTGTGCTATGCGTCATCCAAAAGAAGGTGCTCCGCTCGTAGCTTCTATGGCTTCTTCTATTCCTGTTATCAACGCCGGTGACGGTGGTCATCAGCATCCTACTCAGACCCTCACTGATCTTCTTACTATCCGTTCCCTCAAAGGAAGACTTGACAATCTTACGATCGGTCTGTGTGGCGATCTGAAATTCGGCCGTACCGTTCATTCTCTGATCGAAGCTCTGGTGCTTCGTTATTCCAATGTCAAATTTGTTCTGATCTCACCGGAAGAACTTCGTGTACCAAGTTATATCCGCGAAGACATCCTTGAGAAACATCATGTAGAATTCGAAGAAGTAGAACGTCTGGAAGATGCACTTCCAAAACTTGACATTCTCTACATGACTCGTGTACAGAAAGAACGTTTCTTCAACGAAGAAGACTATGTCCGTATGAAAGATTTCTACATACTTGACAAACAGAAAATGGAACTTGCTCCAAAGGACATGTATATTCTTCATCCGCTTCCTCGTGTAAACGAAATTGCTGTTGAAGTTGACGATGATCCTCGTGCAGCATATTTTAAACAGGCTCAGTACGGTGTATATGTCCGTATGGCACTGATTCTCAGACTACTGGAGGTAGAAGTATAATGTTAAATGTTGGAGCACTTCACGAAGGTTTCGTACTCGACCACATCAAAGCAGGCAAAGCCATGACCATCTATCATGACCTGAAGCTTGATAAGCTGGACTGCACCGTTGCGATTATCAAAAATGCCAAAAGTAATAAAATGGGCGTTAAAGATATCATCAAAGTAGAATGCCCTATTGAAAACCTCGATCTGGATATCCTTGGTTTTATCGATCACAACATCACAGTCAACATTATCAAAGATGAAAAAATTGTTGAAAAAAGGATTCTGAAACTTCCAAAACAGATCACAAACGTTATCAAATGCAAAAACCCTCGTTGCATTACTTCCATTGAGCAGGGGCTCGATCAGGTATTTATCCTTGCTGACCCGGAAAAAGAAGTTTACAGATGTAAATACTGTGAAGAGAAATACAGAGGAAAACGTAATAAATAAATTACATAAAAAAAGAAACGTCCGCAAAGACGTTTCTTTTTTTATGCAAGCAGACCGATAAGCCGGGTTATGTCGTTGAGTGATCATCTGTCTAGGCCAGCCGTTGCCAGCTGGCTCAAGCGACCCACCTGAAAGCACGACGGGCAGCCGTATTGCTTTCGTTTCGGTCTTGCTTCGAATGGAGTTTACATGTGCCCGTTCTGTTACCACAACGGCGGTAGTCTCTTACACTGCCTTTCCACCCTTACCTTCCATAAAGAAGGCGGTTTATTTCTGTTGCACTGGTCTGGGAGTCACCTCCACCGGACGTTATCCGGCATCCTGCCCTTTGAAGCCCGGACTTTCCTCGTCTGCACCCTTTCGTCTGTACAGCCGCGATCACCTGGCCTGCTTGCACGAGTGTTATTCTAACACGAATATATTTTTAAGTAAAGAAAAAAATCATCAAGATTTCTATACATCAAAACAACTTCCGCCGACGAATTCCCTTAACAGTGAATTATGTGGAATATCCTCACTTGGAACAGAAATGAAATAATCCAAAAATTTTAAAAGGCGTTTTGCCTCCAAATACTCTGGTTCGCTCTTATCAATGCCAAATAACAGTGGCTCTGCATATACTTTAAGGCATGCCAGCTCATACACAAGTGCTGAATTAAACATGACATCTGCCTGCTCCTGATATGGAAAGATGTTCGCTTCTTCTCCACGACGTACAGACGGCCATCTGGCAATCGTATCTTTTGCCGAAGTTCCTCTGGTTCTTGCATCACGTACAATCCGTCGGAGCAGCCTGCCGTCCGTGGTCGGAATGCGGTTATGTTCATCAATATTCAGCTGAGTCAGTGCGCTGATATAGATCTTGAATTTACTTTCTGCCGGAAGTGCATAGCTCAGTTTATCATTCAGACCATGAATTCCCTCTATAACCAACACATCCTCCGGACCAAGCTGGAGAAAATCGCCTTTATACTCTCTGTGTCCTGTCTTAAAATTAAACACTGGCAATTCAATACGTTCTCCACGCAAAAGAGCAAGCATATCTTTGTTGAACTGCTCTACATCAATTGCTTCAAGACATTCATAATTTTTTTCTCCATATTCATCCAGCGGAGTCTCTTCTCTGTTCTTGAAATAATTATCAACTCCGATCGGATGCGGCTTCATTCCGTGCGCCAGAAGCTGAATAGACAAACGATGCGAAAAAGAAGTCTTTCCCGATGAAGACGGTCCCGCGATCATAATAAACTTCTTATTGCCTTCCAAGACAATTCTCTGTGCAATATCAGAAATCTTGGCTTCCTGAAGTGCCTCCTGAACCAGAAGAATATTGCTGATACCTTCTTTTGTAATGTGATCATTCAGATCTCCGACATAAGAGATATCCATCTTCTCTGCCCACTCCTGAGATTCTTTCTGCACCTGAAAGATTTTTCCTTCCGGGCGAAACGCTGAAATCACAGACGGATTTTTTCTTGTTGGAAGTTCCAGAACAAAACCTTCATCATAAAGTTTCAGATCAAAGTATTTTACATACCCTGCATGATCTGCCATATAACCATAAAAATAATCTTCATAGTAACCAATATTATAAATATTCACCTTGGATACCCGACGGAAACGAAACAGTTTTTCTTTGTCATACATTCTATGATGATGAAAAAGTGAAACTGCATCATCTGTATTTACAGAACGTTTTCCAATCGGTGTACACATATCTGCCAGTTCCTGCATCCGTGTTTTTACATTGTCAAGGAAATGCTGATTAAGAACTGCTTTGCCGGCCATGGTAAAATAATAGCCATTTCCGACGGAATAGTGGATCATGACTTTTTCTATATTTTCTTTTCCTGCCACATCATAGATTGCTCTCAGCAGTACCAGACAAACCGTTCTTTTATAGGTTTCGAATCCTATATGATCTTTTGTCGTTACAAATTCCAGTGTACAGTCACCTTTCAGTTTCTTCTGGAGTTCACGTAATTTTCCATCTGCCATTACCAGAATGACAGGCGCTTCTGCCACTTCTTCCTGATACTCATCCACGATTTCTCTGTATGTCGTACCAATTGCATATTCATGCTCTTTCCCGTCAATCGTAACTTTAACCATTTCCTGATTCATAAAACAGCCCTCCTGTTACTATCCTGCTACAGTATCATATATGGACTTTTCACTTTCGCACATGTTATCTGAAGTGATGGATATTTTTCTTCCAGAATTTTACGCATTGCCTTCATAAAGATATATTCCGTACCATAATGTCCGGCATCTATGATCGGAAGTCCACTGGCAACAGCATCAATTCCCGTATGATGATCAATATCACCCGTCACATAGACATCCGCTCCTTTGGCAAGGACATCCGAAATCATGCTTTTGCCGCTTCCGGTGCAGATGGCAGCTTTTTCTACCATTGTATCCGGATCTCCGTAAATCCTGACATCATTCAGCGCTAGCGCCTCTTTTACAAATTCTCCGCATTCTTTCAGAGTCATCTTATACGGGAGGCAGCCAACCCGTCCAAATCCCTCTTCACCCTGCTCTGTATGAGCAGTTACCGAGAGGACTTCTCTGTCTGTAAGTTTCAGATAGTCTGCACTGAGTTCGGCCATACCAAGCACGTCGTAATTGGTATGCATCGCATAATACTGAATCCTGTTTCTGATCAGTTTCAGAATTCTGCGCCCTGTAAAAGAATGATTATTTATTTTTTTCTGTCCTTCAAAGATCATCGGATGATGCGTAATGATCATGTCTGCTCCTGCAGAAATTGCTTCATCCAGCGTTTTCTCCGTAAGATCCAGTGCCAAAAGCACATGATGCACCTCCGCTTCATCATCACCGACCAGGAGGCCTACATTGTCCCAGTGTTCTGCCATATCAGCCGGATAACGACCATCAAGCCAGTCTGTCAGTTCCTTTACCTTCATATCTCTGTAAAGCAGTCAAAATCAACCGCTTTTCCTCCTCTACTTCATCCAGGCGTTTCTTTGCGCCCTCTCCTGCTGCATTTTTCAATTGTCCGGAAATTTCTTCTCTGATTCGCAGTTCGCGTTGCAGATACTTATAAAGAACCGGATGCAGACGTTCCAACAGCAGTTTTCCAAACATTTCCTCTTCTCTCGTCCAGATTTCTCCTAGTGTTCTGTCCGAAACTGCTTTCATCATCGGATAATATTTCCCATCTTCCAGAATCATTTCTTCCTGAATAATACAGAATCCATGTTCCATAAGGAAATGACGAAAATGAGGAATATCCGACTGCGGTTGAAGAATCAGTTCCCGAAAGCCCGGCAATGCAGCCTTACCTTCTGTAAGGATTTTCTCCATCAAAGGGCCGCCCATCCCGGCAATAACCAATGTATCACCTTCTCCGGTGCGGACGCCCTGCAGTCCGTCACAGAGTCTCGCCTCTATGTATTTGCTCATCCCATACTCTGCAATATGTTCCTGTGCCCTGGCCAGCGGTCCTTTTCCTACATCGGTCGCGATCGCACCCGGAATCTTATGATTCAGCATAAGGTATACCGGCAGATATCCATGATCACATCCCACATCTACCAGCCGGTTTCCCTCCGTCACCATGTCTGCAATAGCTTTGAGGCGTCTGGACAGCTGTACATGATTCCCTGCCATTAATCCAGATAATCCTTCAGCTTGCGGCTGCGGCTCGGATGGCGGAGTTTACGAAGTGCCTTTGCTTCGATCTGACGAATACGCTCTCTCGTAACGTTGAATTCTTTACCAACTTCTTCCAGTGTACGTGCACGTCCGTCATCCAGGCCAAAACGAAGACGAAGTACCTTCTGTTCTCTTTCTGTCAGTGTTCCCAGCACTTCGATCAGCTGTTCTTTCAAAAGCGTAAATGCAGCTGCATCTGCCGGAACCGGAACATTATCATCCTGAATAAAGTCACCAAGATGGCTGTCTTCCTCTTCACCGATCGGAGTTTCCAGTGATACCGGTTCCTGTGAAATCTTAAGGATTTCACGAACACGATCTACCGGCATTTTCATTTCTTCTGCAATTTCTTCCGGAGTAGGTTCGCGTCCTAACTCCTGAAGCAGCTGACGGGAAACTCGAATCAGTTTGTTGATCGTTTCTACCATATGCACCGGAATACGAATGGTACGTGCCTGATCGGCAATCGCACGTGTAATTGCCTGACGAATCCACCAGGTAGCATACGTACTGAATTTGTATCCTTTACGATAATCAAATTTCTCCACTGCTTTGATCAGGCCAAGATTTCCTTCCTGAATGAGGTCAAGGAACAACATTCCCCTTCCGACATATCTCTTGGCAATGCTTACAACCAGACGAAGATTCGCCTCTGCAAGACGTTTCTTTGCCTCTTCATCACCCTGTTCCATACGTTTTGCCAGTTCAATTTCTTCATCTGCTGTCAGAAGACTTACTTTACCGATCTCTTTCAGGTACATACGAACCGGATCTTCAATGCTGACACCTTCCGGCACAGACAGATCGATCTTATCCAGTTCAATTTCTTCCTCATCATCCATTTTTTCGATGTCTGCATCGTCATCCAGAATCAGCTCTTCATCATTTCCTGAAATACGAAGCACATCAACTCCACTGGCTTCCAGAAAATCCAGAACCTTTTCCATCTGTTCAACTTCCAGAGACTGGTCTTTAAAGAAATCGCTGATTTCCTGATATTCCAGTACATTTTTCTTCTTTTTTGCAAGCTCCAGAAGCTCTACCAGTTTCTCGCTGAATTTGCCCATATTCATTTCCATAGGTGCTCATTCCCTCCATATAGTGTTTATATTTTAACCTTATTCAAAAGAAATATGCAGTTCCCGGCGTTTTCGCCCAAGTTCTTCCAATTCTTTTTTTGCTTTGACTATCTGCTGCAATCCTGCCATATCCGTAGGATCCCAGTTACGGTTCCGTTCCGCAAGGCTTTCGGATTTTATCCTGAGAAGTGTATCTGCAAACGCCTGATCCTGTTCCTGTTGATTTTCCAGATGGATCGTCGCATTAAAAAGTGATGCCACTTCCCGCTGTTCTTCACTGTCTGTAAAACTATTCAGAAGTTTCGCAGGATTAACCTGTCCCTCTTCCCTCTGCTGAAACAGCATCTGCGCCACTTCTCTGTATAATGGGACCACAAAGTCCTCCGGTGTCAGATACTGTGCAACTTTATCAAAAACATTCGGATACGTTACCAGCCAGGTCAGCATCAGTTTCTGTGCCTGCTCTGAAGCGGTCTCTTTTTTCTTTTTATTCTGACTGCCACTCTTTGGCTGTATCCGATTTTCGGCCGGTGTTCCTTTAAGCGCCAGCGTATTCACCCGCTTACGCAGATCTTCTGTGCTGACACCGTATTGTCCCCGATACTTCTTGACAATCGCTTCTATATAAAGATTTCTTTCCAGTTCATCTTTCAGTTCCAGAAGCATTTCTGCACATCGCTCGAAGAAACGATTCTGCCCCTGTGGTTCCTCCATCGGAAACTCGCTTTCTGCAATACTCACACGAAACATAAAGCTGTCGGATGCCTGGTTCAGCCGTTCTTCAAATGCCTCTGCTCCCATGTTTTTGATAAACTCATCCGGGTCTTTGTAGGGTTTCAGATCAACAACTCTTGAATTCACTCCCGCTTCCCGAAGAATCGGAATTCCACGAAGTGCCGCCCGAATGCCAGCCTCATCACTGTCATACAGAAGCAATACTTCCTGGGTATACCGTTTCAAAAGACTGGCATGGCCTGATGTCAGTGCAGTTCCAAGCGACGCCACCGCATTGGTAAATCCCGCCTGATGCATGGAGATCACATCCATGTATCCCTCACACAGGATCAGATATTTCTTTCTTGTCGTTCTGGCAATATTCAATCCATATAAATTCCGGCTTTTATCAAAAATCTTCGTCTCCGGTGAGTTCAGATATTTGGGCTTGCCGTCTCCCATAACACGGCCGCCAAAACCGATCACACGATTATTGACATCCATGATCGGAAAAATAACCCTGTTCCAGAACTTATCATACATTCCATGCCGTTCATCCACGTTGAACAGTCCCGATTCACGGAGTCTCTCATCACTGTATCCTTTGGATTTGAGGTATTTATACAGGCCGCTGCCAAACTTGTCCGAATAACCAAGCCCAAATTTCCGCATCGTCTCTTCACTCAGTTGACGCCCTGCGAGGTATTCATGTCCCTGCCTGCCGCCTTCTGTACGGAGCTGATAATAATAATACTGCGCCGCCTGCTTATTGATTTCCAGAAGTTCTGCCTTCTGCTCTGCTTTTTCTCTCACTTCTCTGGAATATTCAATCTTTGGAAGTTCTACTCCCGCTCTGTCCGCAAGATGCTTTAACGCTTCTCCGAACGAATAATTTTCATATTCCATAATAAAATTAAATACATTTCCTCCTGCACCACAGCCAAAGCAATAATACATCTGCTTGCCGGGTGTTACAGAAAAAGAAGGAGTTTTCTCATTATGAAAAGGGCACAGTCCAAAATAGGAACTTCCCTTTCTTGTCAGTTTCACGTATTGCGATACTACATCTACAATATCATTTTTCTGTCGGACTTCCTCAATGATATCGTCCGAATAACGCATACCCATCCTCCTCTGTCATTACTGTTCACTCCGTTCACAGTAATCCTCTATCATTTTATCAGTAAACTTCCCATGCTTTTGGTATATAGATCTTTCGAAACTTTGCCATGGAATACTGGTCTGTCATACCGGCCAGATAATCGCAGACCACTTGTGTCTTCGATTCTCCTTTTTTCATCAGCTGCCGGTATTCTGCTGACATCTCATCTGGATTTTCTATATAATATGTATAAAGCTTTTTCAGCATTTTGATTGCTTTTTTTTCTTCTTTTTTTGCCTCCGGATGATCATAGACATTTTGAAACATGATCTTCCTGAGATCCATCATTGCCTCATAAATCTCCGAAGACATTTCAATATGATTCTTCTCCATGCTGCTCTCTATGATATCATGTACAAATGTATTCAAACGTTCTCTCGTTGTATACCCCAGCAGCATTCGAAGTGTCACCGGTATATCGTCTTCTGTAATAATGCCGGCTCTTTGCGCATCATCCATATCATGATGGATATAAGCAAGCTTATCCGCCAGGCGGACCACCTGTCCTTCCATCGTAGACGGATTTCCACTGATCCGGTGATTCAGGATCCCATCCCTTACTTCCCATGTAAGATTCAGTCCTTCACCATTCTTCTCCAGCACCTGCACTACACGGATGCTTTGTCGATAATGTGCAAAACCTCCCGGATGGATCTCATCCAGTGCCTTCTCCCCGGCATGTCCGAACGGAGTATGCCCCAGGTCATGCCCCAGTGCGATTGCTTCCACCAGATCTTCATTCAGGCGCAATGCCTTCGCAATCGTCCTTGCAATCTGAGATACCTCAAGCGTATGTGTAAGACGGTTTCTGTAATGGTCTCCCTGTGGTGCAAGAAAAACCTGTGTCTTGTCCTTCATTCTCCGAAATGCCTTACAGTGCAAAATTCTGTCCCGGTCTCTCTGATAGACTGTGCGGACATCACATTCTTCCTCCTGCCGTTCTCTGCCTCTGGAATGACCACTGTGTGCCGCATAAGGACTTAAAAGTTCCAGTTCTCTCTGTTCCATACTTTCTCTGATATTCATAGGCACGCCCTCCACAGAATGACAAAATACCTCTTATTAATTATATTCTGTGTCAAGCAGCAAATTCCTCTTTTTTTCAAAAAAAACATGCAGATAAATTTTTTCGACATTCGCAAACACAATTCGAGATGTGCACATAAAACAAAAAGCCCTGTACGGGCAAAAAGAAAAGCCCTTGAATCATCAAGGGCTCTGCATGCGGAAGATGGGACTTGAACCCACACGAGCGCAATGCTCACAAGATCCTTAGTCTTGCTCGTCTGCCAGTTCCGACACTTCCGCATATCGCATTTCGTGGAAATCGACTTCCTCGCGATAACAGATATTATACCCAAAGACTTGACATCTGTCAATACCTTTTTTTGTATTATGCGGAAGATGGGACTTGAACCCACACGAGCGCAATGCTCACAAGATCCTTAGTCTTGCTCGTCTGCCAGTTCCGACACTTCCGCATATTCTGTTTCGCAGGAGTTAACTCCTCGCGACAAATGATATAATATCAGAGTCCATTCACAAAGTCAACACCTTTTTTGAAGTTTTTTATATATTTTATATTTTTCATTCAATTTGGTGATTTTATGGTCGGATATTTTCTAATTCAGTTCCGCGATTCTGCTCACTGCAACATAGATTTCCTGTATTTTATACCAGGTTGGGTAATCTGTGATTCCGGTTTCCGGAAGGCCAAAAACATTTTGAAATTTACGTACAGATTCACTGGTCCGTTCCCCATAAATCCCATCTTCACCCACTTTCGGAATTGCCGGATATGCTCCCGCGATCACATTAAGCTGTTCCTGAAGCTGTCTGACCTTCTCTCCTGTAGCTCCAATATTCAGATCATATCCCGGCCAGGAAGACGGAATACCGGAAATTTCTTCTGCTACATTGATATACATATCATTGCCATAAAAATACCTCAGGATCTCGATTGGTGAATATCCCTGATCTCCCAGTGATTTGCTTCCCCACTGTGTCATCCACCCTCTATTCCTGCACTGCACCCTTCTTCCATCACAATACTGTGTCAGAATTGGCTGACGCACATTCGGTCTGGACAGATAGTTTTCAAAAAGTTCGTCTGTGATTCTCGATATGCTGTCAAATACATTTCTTCCACGAATCCATTTGTGATCATATGCAGTCGAAGATGTAATAGTAAAATCTTTTCCTTTATTCCGGTACCATTCTGTGTAGACCCTGTTTAAGGTAAATGACATGATTGCCAGTATATTTGCTCGAATCGTATCATCCGGCCAGGTAGCGTAAATTTCACTGCTCGCAACATTTTTTATATAATCTTTGTACCGTTCATAATAATCCGGCGCTGTTGTATCATTTACCGATCCATCATGAACCACGATATATTCCGGTATGACTACTCTGCTCAAAACGATCTCTCCACTTTCATTCACCGGCTTTATCTCAGCTTCTTCTATCTTTGGCGGATATTCTGCAAATAACGTATGGGGTCCGATCACAAGTCTTTCAAAAGATGCTTCTGCCTGAAATGCCATTTTTATCGATTGCTGCGCCACCACGCCTGGTAATACCTGTGTTCCTGCAATTTCTGTATTTTCAAATCCTTCCGCCTGCACCTGAATCGTATACTCCGCATAAGGCTGTTCTTCCACTGGTTCCATACTATATTCCAGAGGTGGTGTTTTTAACTCAAGAGTCGGTGTCTGCCCGGATGAATCCGTACGTACTTCTTCCACCGTCTGTCCACTCTCTCCGGTATAAGAGATCCTCACCAATGCATTTTCCACCGGTCGCGTACCATCTTCCGTAAAAACACTTACCTTCAGCTCGCCCTGATCCGGCTGATCCTGCTGACTTTTTACTTTATTATAAAATTCCACCTGCTTCTCCTGCCAAGAGCTCTCCGTATATTCTATGCATCATGTATCCCGTATAACACAAAAAGACAGATGCATATTCGCATCCGTCCTTCTGTCTGCCATCTGCTACTTTCTATTTTCAGAAGATTTTCAGAATATCATTGTACATAACTACTACCATCAGCACCATAAGTGCCATCAGCCCTGCAAAATGAATCCTGCCCTCAATTTCTCGATTGATCGGTTTCTTCCGAATTGCCTCAATGATCAGAAAAACAAGTCTTCCGCCATCCAGTGCCGGAAGAGGAAGCAGATTCATAACACCAAGGTTTGCCGACAACAGTACTGCCATATTCAGCATGTTCATCCAGAGCATCAGAGTACCTTCACTCTTACTTTCTTCATAAGTTGTACCAATCGCATCTACGACACCTACCGGGCCGCTGAGATTCTGGAATCCAAGCTGTCCCGTAACCAGTTCTTTCAGACTCAGCAGAGTCGTCCTGATCATATATTTTATTTCCAGTGCACCGTATTTCAGTATCCGCAGGCCGGAGGTCTTTGTATAACCAAGGTTATAAGAAAATCCAAGCTGTGGTGTACGATACTCTTTCGGAGTAATTGTCGCTGTATAATCCAGGCCATCTCTGTCATACGTAATCTCTACCGATTCACTCGAAAGCGGATGTTCTGCAAGATATGCATCATATGCCTCACCGTCCGCAATCTCCACACCATTGATTGCCGTGATCGTATCCCCCGGCTGCAATCCTGCCTCCTGGAGTGGCATTCCGTCAATCAGAGATTCCACTGTCATAGAAGATGCATCTGATCTGTTAAATCCCAGCAGGTATCTTACCGATACATCAGGTGTGTATGAAATCGTTTCTGTCCTGCCATCTCTTCTGACCTTCAGGGTAACTGTGTCGCCCTCCTTCAGATCATTCAGATACATATATACATACAGATCTTTTGCAAGATCCACATGATATCCGTCATATTCTGTAATAATGTCTCCATTCTGAAGCCCTGCCTCTGCAGCTGCTGAATTTTTATCCACTTCCAGCACTTCAGCCGGATCATATCCCACAAAACCTACAATGATCACTGCAAGCACAAACGCCAGAATAAAGTTAAATATCGGACCGGCCGCAACGACAGAAATCCTGCCCCATACAGATGCCGCATTAAAGGAGCCCGGAATTTCCTCCTCGGCAGTATCTTCACCCACCATGGCACATGAGCCGCCAAGCGGAAGCAATTTCAATGAATATCTGGTCTCTCCCTTCTGAAAACTCCACAGTCTCGGTCCCATTCCAAGAGAAAACTCAGTTACACTGATTCCGTTTAATTTGGCAAATAAAAAATGTCCAAATTCATGAAACAATATGATTGCACTGAAAATAATAATCGCAATCAGAATCTTCAATCTACCACCTGCTTTCAATCCATTGATATGTATCACTCTCTGTTTCCAGTATTTCTTCAAGTCCAGGATTCTCAATAACTTTATGGCGTTCCATAGACTGTCCTATAATGTCATAAATATCCAGGAAACGAATTTTTTTGTGAAGGAATTTACTTACTGCAAGTTCATTTGCCGCATTAAATACTGTCGGCATGGAACCGCCTGCTTTTGCCGCCTGAATTGCCATCGGAAGACCCAGGAACGTATCCATATCCGGTTCTTCAAAGGTAATCTGACCCAATTTGGCAAAGTCAAGTCTGTCTCCATTCAGATATCTTCTGTGCGGATAATACAGTGCATACTGAATTGGAAGCCGCATATCCGGTGTTCCAAGCTGTGCAATGATCCCTCCATCTTTAAATTCCACCATGGAATGTATCACACTTTGTGGCTGTACAACAACCTGGATCTGATCCAGGCTCACATCAAACAGCCATCTGGCCTCCATCACTTCAAGGCCTTTATTCACCAGTGTCGCAGAATCCACGGTAATCTTCTGTCCCATCACCCAGTTCGGGTGTTTCAAAGTATCTTCCAGCGTCACTGACTCCAGGTCTTTTCTTGTTTTTCCGCGAAAAGGTCCACCCGATGCAGTGATCAGCAGCTTATGGACTTCTTCTTTATGTTCTCCATTCAAGGATTGAAAAACAGCACTGTGTTCACTGTCTACAGGAAGAATCTTTACTCCATATTCTTTTGCCATTGGAATGATCAGATGCCCTGCAGTTACCAGAGTTTCCTTATTGGCAAGTGCAATGTCCTTTCCTGCACGGATCGCCTCGATCGTCGGGCGAATCCCAAGCATTCCCACGATTGCAGTAACCAGAATTTCTGTATCCGGCATGGCAGCCAGCTCCAGAAGGCCATCCATTCCTGCGACAACCTTCGTATCCGTATCCTGAATCTTCTGTGCAAGTTCCTGTGCCGCATTCTCATCCCAGACAGCAACCAGACGTGGAGAAAATTCTCTTACCTGTTCTTCCAGTTTCTGAATATTTTTTCCTGCACTGATTCCAAGAACCTCAATATCACCATTGGCACGCACAACATCCAGTGTCTGTGTTCCGATAGATCCTGTGGATCCTAATATTGCAATTTTTTTCATGCCCTTCTCCTTTTTAGAGACCAAGAATCATTTTTGCCAGATAATAAATGACCGGTGCCGTAAAGATTACGCTGTCAAAACGGTCAAGAATTCCACCATGCCCCGGAATCAGCTTTCCATAATCCTTGATTCCCTGATTTCTTTTGATTGCAGAAGCAGCAAGATCCCCAACCATTGAGATCAGTGCTCCAACGCCGCAAATAACTGCATATTCAAGCATTGCTCCATGTGTTGCTACCGCATAGATCACGCCAAGAAGTGCAGCACCGACAACGCCTCCCACAGCTCCCTCTATTGATTTCTTCGGGCTGAGCACCGGTGCCATCTTATGTTTGCCGATCAGCATACCCACACAATATGCACAGGTATCGCATCCCCAGGAACAGAGGAAGATCAGCCATACGATAAATTTACCATCCGGAAGATTTCTTGTCAGAAGAATAAAAGAAAGCATTACCGCTACATAAACTACTCCGAAAAATGTTGCCATGACCTGATTTGCATTGTATTTCGGATACGAAAAAACATACACAAACATGATCAGGATCAGAGCGATCAGAATCGCCATCGTTCCATAACGTTCAAATCCCAGCAACAGAGATACATAATACAGAATCGCACCAAGATATCCCGCCAGTTCCAGAAATTCCGTCTGATCTTTATGTACCCCCATTGCCTTATAAAGTTCCTGCATTCCAAGCAGAGAAACGCAGAGCAATGTCACAAACAGCACATAGTTTCCGCTTATGATCGTAAGAAGCGCAGCGATTACAAGCAGAATGCCACTTATGAGTCGTGTCTTAAACATATTTTATTCCTCCTTCACGCCTCCATAGCGGCGGTCTCTTCCATTGTATTTTTCGATTGCTCTGATCAGATCTTCTTTATGAAAATCCGGCCATGCAACATCTGTAAAATAAAACTCTGTATATGCCAGCTGCCACATAAGGAAATTGGACAGTCTCTGTTCTCCGCTGGTTCTGATCAACAGATCCGGGTCCGGAACACCTGCTGTATCCAGATACCCCGAAATCGTGTCCTCCGTAATTTCCTGCGGATTCAATCTTCCATCAGCTGCATCCTGTGCAAGTTTACGCATTCCACGGGTGATCTCATCGCGGCTTCCATAATTCAATGCAATCTGAAAATATAATTCATCGTAATCTTTTGAAAATTCTTCGAGTTTCCTGATCTTGTCCTGTATATCCTGATCAAACGCAGTCGGATCTCCGATGATTTTCACACGCATATGATTCTTTTCTGCACTCTTCATACATTTTTTGAGATAACTGCGGAACAGTTTCATCAGACCTTCGACTTCTTCTCTGGAACGCTTCCAGTTTTCTGTAGAAAAAGCATACACTGTAAGATATTTTACGCCGAGATCTTTAATGTCATCACAGATAGACTCAAGATTTGCACATCCTTTGATATGTCCATATCCTCGCGGCATCCCTTTGGCTTTTGCCCATCTGCCGTTTCCATCGAGAATAATCGCAATATGATTCGGGACTTTCATATTTTCCATGTTTTCTCCTCTCTTAGCAGAGCGAACAGAAAGAGAGCCCTTTCCGGCTCTCCCTCTCCCTCCAATCTGACAGTTACACAATTCTTATACTGTCAGGATTTCTTTTGATTTCGTCTCAACCGCTGCATCAATCTTCTTGATGAACTTATCTGTAAGCTTCTGTACTGCATCTTCCAGATCTTTTACTTCATCCTCAGAAACATCCTGTTTGGTCAGCTTCTTAAATGCATCATTTGCATCACGGCGGATATTACGAACAGCAACTTTGGCTGCTTCTCCTTTTTTCTTTACGTCTTTTACAAGATCTTTACGGCGTTCTTCCGTCAGTTCCGGAAGAACCAGACGCACGATCTTACCATCATTGCTCGGATTCAGTCCCAGATCTGAAGTAAGGATTGCTTTCTCAATGCCTTTAATCAGACTGGATTCCCATGGCTGGATCTGAATCATTCTTGCTTCCGGTACAGTAATGTTCGCAACCTGCTGAAGTGGTGTCGGGCTGCCATAATAATCTACTGTGAGCTTGTCAAGGATATGCGGATTTGCACGTCCTGCACGGATCGTGGTCAGCTCTGTCTCAAAGCCTTCCAGTGTTTTTGTCATTTTCTGCTCATATTTCTGAACTCTTTCATCCATTTGTCGAATTCTCCTTCTCCGGTTATATTTTATTTTTTAGAATTCTCTTATACAGTTACTTTTGTTCCTGTAAATTTACCATGTACAGCATTTACAATACTGTTTTCTTCTTCAAGGCCAAATACCAGCATCGGCATCTTCTGCTCAAGACACATAATAGATGCAGTAAGATCCATTGCCGCAAGTTTTTTATCAACAACTTCTTCAATAGAAATCTCATCGTATTTCACAGCATTCGGATTCAGTTTCGGATCACTGTCATAAATACCATCTACTGCCTTTGCAAGAAGGATTGCTTCTGCTTCGATCTCAACAGCACGCAGAACTGTAGCTGTATCTGTTGAGAAATACGGATGGCCTGTTCCTCCTGCAAAGAAAAGAATCTTGCCTTCTGCAAATGCCTCTTCTACTGCATCTTTTGAGTAAAGTTTTGTGAATGCGCCACATACAAATGGTGTAAAGATTTCTGTCTTAAGTCCCAGATATCTGCAGATGTCAGATACATAAATACAATTCATCACAGTGGCAAGCATACCGATCTGATCTGCTTTGTTACGATTGATCGTCTCGCTTGTACGGCCTCTCCAGAAGTTGCCTCCACCGATCACAATACCAATCTGTGTTCCTTCTTCTGCAACCGCACGGATCTGTTTTGCAACAGCAATAACCGTTGCCTCGTCAAATCCTTTTTTTTCGGCTCCGGCAAGAGCTTCTCCACTTAATTTCAGTAATATTCTTTTCATAGATCATTTATCCTTTCCCGCAATGCCACAGCATTGTTTATCTTTACCAAACTCCTGTAACGATTTCATTTCCTTCTTCATCTACAGATGTGGAAACTGTGAAATCCGGATAATAGTAATATCCAGTTGTTCCGGTAGCAGAGTCATCATCATATTCGGAAGACTGGGAATCCCCTACAGCTCCGGCGAGATCATCAATAGACATGCCAATATATTTCTCTGCTGTCTGAATCGTGGAATTTGTAGGATCATCGCTGCTTGGATTATTATTGCTGCTGTTACTATTATCCGATGGTGCTGTCGTCGGATCCGGATTATCTGTATTGGAATTATTGGAATTATTGGAATCATCCGGTGCCTCTGTCGGAGTCGGTGTCACAGAATCACTGTCCTCATCTGTTTCCAGACCGAGTCTCTTCTTAACATCATTCAGTGTTGAGATTTCCTTCGTACTGTTTGCCGTCATATAGGTTGCATACGGAATCGCATCTTCATCTTTTCCATCCATACGAAGTGTGATCTGTTTAATCGTTGTAAGCGGCAGTTTTCTGAAGAAACATTCATTTTTTTCTTCATCTGTGTACGTAATTCTGATATCATATATGGTTGACGCTGACTGTGGTTTCTCATAGTAATAAACTGCATTGTCTCCACTCTTCAGTGTAAACATACCGTTTACCAGATCATCACCCCACTCATCTGCGGTGTCTTCATCTGCGTCATCAGACGGAGTCTCTCTGATATAGATCGCTGCAATCTCAGATCCTGTCTGATTTACAATAGTCACCTTTGATGCTGTGGATGTCTTCTCACCCATGATATTCTTTTCAACAGTTTCTTCCATATTTACCATCTCCGGCGTCGGAGTCGGGGATACTGAAGTTTCTTCGGTCGGAGTTGGTGTTGTCTGTACTACAGAACCTGCATCATTTTTCTTACCGCATCCTGCTGCCACAACAGCCAGTGTCAACAGTCCGGCTGCTGCCAGATATCTTTTCCTGATCATATATATTTCCTCCTAATTCTAGTCGCGGAATAGGTTACTGTTCACTCCGTTCACAGTAACCAGAATAGTCATCTTTTAGTTTAATTATACAGAGTATCAAATTCTTGTCAACTAATTGTCTGCGAATTCATACTTTTTTTAAAGTTACAGATTTTTGACTTTGAATTCTCTTTCTGCCTCTCTCCGCTGGTCTTTCTTCGCAATATCCTGTCTCTTGTCATACAACTTTTTACCGCGTGCAACTCCTATTTCAAGTTTCACAAGACTGTCCTTGAAATATACTTTCAGTGGTACAAGAGTCAGGCCTTTTTCCTGAAGACTTCCTTCGATTTTGTTGATCTCATATCTGTGAAGAAGTAATTTACGGACTCTCATAGGATCTTTGTTAAAAATGTTTCCCTTCTCATAAGGACTGATATGCATCCCGTAAATGTATACTTCCCCGTTTTCCACACGAATAAACGATTCCTTCACACTGCATTTACCTGCTCTGAGCGACTTCACCTCAGTGCCGACAAGTGCAATCCCTGCTTCATAAGTATCCTCTATAAAATAGTCATGAAAAGCTTTTTTATTATTTGCGATCAATTTCATCCCAGATTTTTTTGCCATGAAAAACACCTCCTTTATTCGTTCAGACCCATCTCATCTACAGTGTTTTCAACTACTGAAAAATCCACCGTTCGTTTCAGTGCATCTGCATCTGCCACTCTGACCGTAACTTTCTGCCCCAGATGGTAAACTTTCTTCGTAAGCTCTCCGCGAAGTTCATAGTTTTCCTCATCGAATTCATAATAATCATCTGACAGTGCCGTAATATGAACGAGGCCTTCCACTGTATTCGGAAGTTCCACATAAAATCCATAAGCAGTAACTCCCGAAATAATTCCATCGAAAATTTCTCCCAGATGATAGGACATATACTCTGCTTTTTTCAGACGGTCAGACTCTCTCTCCGCCTCCTGTGCACGTCTTTCGCATACGCTGGACTGTTCTGCCACATGTTCCAGTATTTCCCTGTAATGTTCTGTTTTTCCTTCTCGCTGTAATCTGCCTCTTATATTATCACGAATGATACGGTGGATCTGTAAATCCGGATATCTTCTGATCGGAGAGGTAAAATGACAGTAATATTTCGCTGCAAGCCCAAAGTGTCCGCTGCACTCTGTTGTATATCGTGCCTGTTTCATCGTTCTCAACATCAGTCTGCTGATCATCATTTCATTCGGCATTCCCTGAATCTGCTCAAGAATCTCCTGAATTTCCTTTGGTGTGATTTCCTCACATGCTTTCTGCACCTGAATCCCCTGGTGTCTCAGAAGCGTAAGAAGGCTTTCCACTCTTTCCGGATCCGGATTGTCATGCGTACGGTAAACAAACGGATATTCTCCCTGGCAGTATTCTTTTGCCACTGTTTCATTTGCCATCAGCATAAAATCTTCTATGATCTGTGTAGCAACATTCTGTTCGTATGGCTTCACATCAATTGCCCGTCCTGCCCCGTTCAGAATGATCTTGCTTTCAGGAAAATCGAAATCAATAGAACCTCTGTTATATCTCTTGCTTCTCAAAAGTGCCGATAATTCTTTCATAAGGAAAAACATTGGCACAAATTCCTTATACTCTCTGCTTGTCTCAGTGTCTCCATCTTCAAGAATACATCTGACCTGATTATAACTCATACGACGATCCACTCGAATAACCGTCTCTGCAATCCGATGAGCAACTACTGTACCATTCTCATCAATATCCATAAGACAGCTTAAAGTCAGGCGGTCCTGCCCCTGATTCAATGAACAGATTCCGTTAGACAGCCGTTCCGGAAGCATTGGAATGACTCTGTCAGCAAGATATACACTGGTGCCCCTTTTCAGTGCTTCTTTGTCCAGTGCACTTCCTCCCTGTACATAATTACTCACATCTGCAATATGCACACCCAGATGATATATATTTCCCTCTTTTGTAAGAGAAACTGCATCATCCAGATCTTTTGCATCTTCACCATCGATTGTAACTGTCATAAGCTGTGTCAGATCCGTTCTGCCATCCCGGTCAGCCTCCTGTACATGATCCGGTACCCGCATGGCCTGATTCATAACTTTTACAGGAAACTCTGACGGAATATTGAAGCTTTTAACGATTGCAAGAATGTCCGTTCCCGGTGCATTCATACTTCCAAGATTCTCTGCGATCTTACCTTCCGGTTTTCTCCTGTCGTTCCCATAATCTATAATCTCTGCAACAACTTTGTCTCCATCGCGAACCCCTTTGGAATTCTTAGGCGAAATGTAGATATCCTTTGAGAACTTCTGGTTATCGCACAGAATAAAACCGTAATCCCTCTCCCTCTGGAATGTACCAACGATTTCTTTATTTACACGTTCCAGAATCTCTATTACAGTACCTTCTCTGCGTTTCCCTGTTTTGGCTTCATTTTTGAGGAGTACCCGGACACGGTCCATATGCATTGCAGTCCCTGTATGATCTGCCGGGATAAAGATATCATCTTCTTCCTCTTCCAGTTCTACAAAACCAAAGCCCTTATGATTACCGATAAAAGTTCCTTCTTTGATCAGTCCCAGCTTACTGAGGGCTTTTATATCCCTTTTCTTTGGCTTTACAGATATTTTCTCTTTGGAAAATTTTTTCTTTTTTTTCTTTTCCCAGATTTTCTTCTTACTCACGTATACTCCTTTGCTATGAGAAAAAAAAGCACTCTTGTGTTTATACAAGAGTGTTTCCTTCTGACAATTCTTAAAAATTCATATTCAAAACTGCTGCCAGTACAAAAAATAACACTGCCATAATTGTGGTAGCTTTCACAAGTCCACCCTCCATAGAACGACCTTTGTTCTTTCCCCAGTAGGAATCCGCTGCTCCGGAAATCGCTCCACCAAGTCCCTGCTGCTTTCCTTCCTGCATAAGTACAACAACAGTAAGCGCAATACAATCTATGGCAAAAATAACAGTGAGAATAGTTCTTAAAATCTGCACTTCGGTTACACCTCCTAATCAACTAGAATTCATTCTATCATAACCATTCTTCGATTTCAACTGTTTTTAGTCATTTCCATTTCAAATTTCCATTTCAAAAAAAACAATTTGCGGGCTGCATGTAAACAGCCCGCACTTTCACCCTTCCCTGCCAAACGGATTCTCATAAACTGCCTGTTTTTCAAGCTGTTCTGCAATCCTGAGCAGTTGATTGTATTTTGCATTTCGATCCGATCTGCAGGGTGCTCCGGTTTTGATCTGGCCTGCACCGGTTGCAACTGCCAGATCTGCGATAAATGCATCTTCTGTCTCACCGGATCTGTGTGAGATTACTGCACGATAGCCTGCATTCTGTGCCATTTCTACTGCATCCATAGCTTCACTCAACGTGCCGATCTGGTTCACCTTGACAAGAATTGCATTCGCCGCATGAAGCTGTATCCCACATTTCAGTCGTTTGATATTTGTAACAAAAAGATCATCCCCTACAAGCTGTACCGTTTTTCCCAGCCGTTCGGTCATCTCTTTCCAGCCTTCCCAGTCATCCTCATGAAGTCCGTCTTCAATGGAGATTATCGGGAATTTCCTGACAAGTTCTTCATAATATGCAATCATTTCACCGCTGTCTCTTAAAACCTCTTTTCCTTTCATCTGGCTCTCACCCGGAAAATAATAGCAGTTCAGATTCTCGTCATACAATTCACTTGCCGCTGCATCTATCGCAATCAGAATATCTTCTCCCGGTTTATATCCTGCTTTTTCCACAGCCTGGACAATTAATGCCAGAACCTCCTGACTGTCTGCCAGATCCGGTGCAAATCCGCCTTCATCTCCTACCGCAGTAGACAGGGACCTTTCTTTCAAAATAATTCGCAGTATCTGGTAGATCTCCACACACATGCGAATTCCCTCCTCAAACTTTTCCGCGCCCACCGGCATGATCATAAATTCCTGAAGGTCTACTGTATTATCTGCATGTTTTCCCCCATTCAGAATATTCATCATCGGTACCGGCATTTTTTTACTGTGGCAGCCTCCCAGATACTGATAAAGCGGAATTCTGAGTGCCATCGCAGCCGCTCTTGCAACCGCCATCGAAACGCCAAGTGCTGCATTTGCTCCTACATTACTCTTATTGTCTGTGCCATCCGTATCAATCAGAATCTGATCAATCCGATTCTGATCCAGTGCATTTTCTCCAATAACTGCTTCTGCCAGTTTCGTATTTACATTTTCTACCGCCTTCTCCACACTCAAACCTGTATAATAGCCTTTTTTTCCATCGCGAAGTTCCACTGCCTCAAATTTCCCGGTCGATGCACCTGACGGCACTATCGCTCTCGCTGTATATCCATTTATCCCAACAATTCCTTCTCCTACAGTAACTTCTACCTCTACGGTCGGATTTCCTCTGGAATCCAACACTTGTCTTGCTTGAATCTTTCGAACAGGCAGATAACGAAACATGCACTTACCTCCTTCATATTTGATTATTGTTATCATTCCTCAGTATCTTCACACCAACTGATACTCTTTATTTTCTCCCTTTCGTCTGTTTCTATACCATACTTCTTTTTCATTATTTTCTGTAAGTTTTTATATTATCATGCAACTTTACAATTTATTATTTAATATTTTCATTTTTTCAATTTTCTTATTGACATATGGTTTATTATCTGTTATATTAAATTCATAAAACAAAAGGAACTACAAAATAAATAAAAGGAGCGTGAAACCACCGAAAACATAAGTGATTTCCCATAATTCAGGAAAGCGAGGTACAGACCACCAGAAACGAAATGAATTTCCTTTATAATTTATGAAAGAGAGGTACGGACCACCAAGAACGTAATCATTTAATTCCAAATGTTTTAAATCAACTCAGGAGGTAAGTTCCATTGGACAATGAACATTAAAAGAGCCACCAGAAAATAATCATCTGATGGCTCTAAATTTTTGCCTTTTCGCATATATTCTTTCAAGATCTTCTATTGGAGATACTATGTCTTCTTCTCATCATTATCCACTCATTCCCAAATTGCTCTTCCTTCTTGCCGGCGCCTTTATTCTGGGTGGGCAGGCAGGTAAATTGCATTCCTGGCAGAAATCTCAGGCAGCATCTGCTTCTCTCTTATCCGAATCCACCAGTTGGGGACTCAGTTTCCAAAAGGAGGGAGAACGCCCTGTCGGGAATGCTACGATCAACGATCTTGGCAAGTATCATGCCTACTATGCTGAAGATACCAATGAAAAAAAAATCTACCTCACTTTTGATGCCGGATACGAAAACGGAAACACTCCACGCATCCTCGATGCACTGAAAAAGCATCAGGCCCCTGCCACATTTTTTGTTGTAGGTAATTTCATTTCAGACAATCCTGATCTGATCCGGCGCATGGTTTCTGAAGGGCATACAGTTGGCAATCACACAATGACGCACCCTGATATGTCAGGCATTTCTTCAAAAGATGATTTTCAGAAACAATTGGACGGCGTAGAAAAGCTGTATGAATCTGTCACCGGTGAACAGATGACAAAATTTTACCGTCCACCGCAGGGAATCTACAGTACCACAAACCTGACCATGGCCAAAGAGCTGGGATATTCCACCTTTTTCTGGAGCCTTGCATATGTAGACTGGATTCAGGATCAGCAGCCTTCCAGGGAAGAAGCCTTTCAAAAGCTTCTCGCGCGCATTCATCCCGGTGCCATTGTCCTTCTGCACAATACTTCCTCTACAAATGGCCTGATCCTGGATGACCTACTTACAAAATGGGAAGAAATGGGCTATCGTTTTTGCTCATTAAAGGAACTGACCGGGGCTTAATACCCCGGCCAGTTTATCAATCGTTTTTACTTTCTTTTGTATGGAGATCTTCTTTAATCTGTGAGCTGGAAATCTCCGGAGTACGTGGCAGATATACCACCTCGCATCCTTCTTCTTTCAGAAAATCAAATTTTCCCTTCCAGTCATCTCCCATTACAAAAGTATCCACATGATACTCTTTCACATCCGTTCTCTTCTGCTCCCAGTTTTCTTCCGGAATCACCAGATCGACATAACGTATAGCTTCCAGAAGCTGTTTACGTTTTTCGTAAGAAAAATAACACTTCTTCTGTTTTTCATTCCAGTTGAATTCATCTGTTGAAAGCCCCACGATCAGATAATCGCCCATCTGGCGTGCCCGTCTCAAAAGATTGATATGTCCGTAATGAAGCAGGTCAAACGTTCCATATGTGATAACACGTTTCATTTACATAGTTCCTCTCTTTATTCTGAATACTCCACATTTCAGCGATTCAGATATCTCATACAATAATCAAATATCCTCAGATATGTCTGATTTGAATAATGCAATCCATCATAAATATCTGTTCCAGACTTCTTACTGATCCAGCCCTTCATCTGCAGGTTCGTACATGTATTGATGTAAGTAAAGCTTCTTTTTCTGCCAGAACACAGTCCCCTGTAGATTGCTTTATTAAAAGCTGCGACCTGTGCTTCTGTTCTTGCCTTTCCATTAACGCTTTTGATCATTGCACTGTTTACCGGATTTACAGAAAGATAATACATTTTACAGTTATATTTTTTCAGATTAGCTGCTGCTTTCTTCATATATTTGACATAAGAAGCACTGTTCTTTAAATCATTGACTCCAAGATTAATAATAACTGCCTTTTTTTCTGTCCGTGGACGCTTGGCCACAGAGCGATACAGAGTTTTATAACCTGAGCTCTTAAACCAGTCTAATCCTTCTCCTGATTTTGCAATAAACTCAACATTTGACGGCGCTGATGCACCTAAAGCAACTTGTGCATAAACAGTTCTGGAATCTCCCACACAATAAACCCTGTCAAATTTTGTCGGTGTTGTAATCGTAGCCGGTGCGCGATCCATGGATGTTCCAAAAACAACCATATAATATCTGCCGTTTTTGGATGGAATACGGTCTCCGGCTTTGTAATCGGAACTGGACAGTGCATTCTTTCCCTGTGTCTTCGACCACCCAAGAACTATATTAGCTGAGCCCAGATTTACTGCCGGAAAAGTTGCTTTACCATTTGTATTTTTGATCGTCTTCCAGTAGCTTCCATCATATTTATATAATCTTATACCTGATGTATCTGTTTTCTGCTGCACTGCATAAAACTTCAGGTTGCTTTTAACTTTTACTGTTGCATGCTGTTTCTTCGCAACCTCTCCTCCAACTTTGGTTGCCCATCCGGCAAAGCTGTAGTTTCCATTTGAATTACCAATTGGCATCTTGATTCTGCTGCCCGCTACAACCGTCTTGCGAAGACTTGTATATTCATTTCTGCCATTTGCCGTGTAGAATCGGACCGTATATTCTTTATATAAATTCAGGCAGAACTTTGTTGTCTGATTGATCGTCACTTTCTGTCCGGCTTTATATTTATATTCTTTTCCTTCAATCTTTGTTACCCAGTAAGCCTGATATCCATCCCTGTTTATCTCCGGAAGCTGAATTACTGTTCCTTCCTCAACAGTTTTGGCAAGATTATGATAAAAACCTGCAGTCTGTCCTTTTGCATTTGCAAAAATCACTTTGCAGGTCGTTTCACTGTAAGATGCAGCTGATACTTTCTGTGTATTCCCCAAAAGACAGACAGCTGACAATATCACGATCAGAAGAAAGGCATGTTTCCAGATTGCTGTAATTCTTTTCATAAAGATACTCCTCGTAATTAAACTCTCCATTTTGTTTCTGCATAATAACAACTCACAGAGCACAAACGCTCTATGAATCCACTATAACAGTTTTCTTCCTGCAATGCAATGTATTTTTAAATCAAATTTTACATTTTTGTCACATTTTGACAAATCAATCCTTAGCCAAGTTCCTTTTCGCACATGTCCAGTGCTGATGCGATCACCGCATCCATGTCATAATACTTATACTCTCCCAGACGGCCGCCAAATACAACCTTTTTCTCTTTTTGGGCAAGCTCTCTGTATTTGCTGTAAAGAGCGCCGTTCTTCTCATCATTCACCGGATAATACGGTTCATCTCCCGGTTTCCACTCAGAACTATACTCACGGCTGATCACTGTCTTCGGAAGATCATTTCCTTCATCATCTTTTCCAAATTCAAACCATTTATGCTCAATGATCCTTGTCCATGGAGTCTCTCTGTCTGTATAATTGACTGCTGCATTTCCCTGGAAATTCGGCTTATCCAGAAGTTCTGTCTCAAAACGTACCGAACGATACTCCAGATATCCCATCTGGTAATCAAAATATGCATCGATCGGACCCGTATAGATCACTTTTTCAGCAAGTGCATCGTATTCTGCTTTTTTCTCCAGATAATCCTCTCCAAGGCGAACTTCCACTCCGTCCAGCATATTGGCAACCATTTTGGTATATCCGCCAACCGGAATTCCCTGATACAATGCGTTAAAATAATTGTTATCAAATGTAAGACGAACCGGAAGTCTCTTGATGATAAAAGCCGGGAGATCTTTGCAGTCACGTCCCCACTGCTTCTCTGTATAGCCCCTGATCAGCTTTTCAAAAATATCTCTTCCTACCAGGGAAATTGCCTGTTCTTCCAGGTTCTTCGGCTCTGCGATACCAGCCTCTTTTTTCTGTTCTTCAATCTTGGCTGCTGCTTCTTCCGGGGTTACTACTCCCCACATCTTATTGAATGTATACATATTAAATGGCAGAGAATATAACTCACCATGATAATTTGCAACCGGGCTGTTTGTGAAACGGTTAAACTCTGCAAAACGAGTAATATAATTCCATACTTTTTTATTATTTGTATGGAAAATATGCGCGCCATATTTATGCACATGAATTCCCTCTACATCCTCTGTAAACACATTTCCAGCAATATTCGGGCGTTTATCAATCACCAGCACTGACTTTCCAGCTTCTTTTGCTTCATGCGCAAATACTGCTCCGTATAAACCTGCACCAACTACCAGATAATCATATTTTTTACTCATAATGACTCCTTTATCTTTCTGTTCTTTACTCATTTTATTTTTTCTTAAAAAGCTTTTTTATCTTTAACGGAATAAACATGATTACACGCCCAACCTTCATAGTTGTGGAATTCTCCAATGATGCTACTTTCTTTTCCAGAGAACGGATCTGCTTATTCTTCAGACATATCTTGAAGTAGTAAGCATCCGGATCTTGGATCAGCAGCATCATATCATCCCATTCAACAGGATAGAACGCTCCCTGTTTCAATTCTCCGTTTTCTTTTGCTCTTTTGAATTCCTGACTGATCCGCTGAACATATTCCCTCTTAAACTGCTCTCCAATCCGCTGCAGCGTAAAATTATAAGTATGAAATTTCTTCAAAGAATACATATATTTAAAGCGGCTCCAGATTTCCGGATCTTTCATCAATATCTCACGAATATAATCATACTCTACATTACAGCAGTAGACTTTTTCCCTGTTATTAACAGAGGAATTCGGATTATCACGACGATTCATATAGTACGGCTTATCCACGATCATCGCACGCTTTGCATAAACAAAAGTCTGGAAATAAAAGCCATTGTCCTGGAAAGATGCTCCAGGAGTTTCGTTATGTCTGATGTGATGCTGCTCCAAAAACTCTCTTTTGTAAATACCACTCCAGGTATTCATGATAAAACGTAATGTCTCCGGTTCTTCACTAGGATCAAAGAGCTTTCCGTACCATTTTCCTGTTAAATCCAGATGGTTATATACCAGATTCATATTCCCATTTTCAGGATTTCTTGTAAAACGGTAAAAATCTGCCTTCACCATATCAAGATCGTTCTCTTTCGCTATCTTGTAAAGATCCTCATACATCGCAAGCGGTACATAATCATCCGGTTCCACAATACCGATATATTCTCCCGTAGCTTTGTCCAGACCGACATTCATAGCCTTTCCATAACCGCCATTTTCCTTGTCAACGATCACAAAACGTGGATCATTCTCCGCATATTTTTTAATGATTTCCAGAGAATGATCTGTCGATCCATCGTTCACACAGATAATCTCTATATCCTGCAATGTCTGACGCTGAATACTTTCCAGACATTCATCCAGAAACATTTCCACATTATATGTCGGTATGATAATTGATACTTTTGCCATATTCTTTCCTCGCTTTTGACTTTTGATAACATCATTCTATATGATTTCGCATTTCAGATTATCTAAGCAATTAATCTGAAATTAGCATCACTGAAATAATTTTGTAAACGTAAAATTTTATCAGCTGAAAACTGTGGATCATGACGTTCATAATCAAAAACAAGTATAATATTTGTAAAATCATTTTTGTAACAAAGATTTTCCAAATTTTTCTTTTTACTGATTACAAACGGAAGGTCAATATCTGTCCATTCGTTTTCCCAGTCATCCCCATATTCTCTTATGATATTCTCTTATGATATCTTCATATAACATATAAATATTCGTCCCATAAATCCATATGTTCTCCATATCAACATGCAATTCCGGGTAACATTTGAAAACAAGCCAAAACAGCTCATTTTTCTCATGATCTCCCTCCACAACCAGCAAACTTCGGCCTCTTCTTCTGGCTTCTGTCGCATAATTATTCATAACGTTCAAACTCCCCGCTGATATACATCTTTTCGAGATTATGTCCTTCTCTCAATTCCCGTTCTGTTGCATTGCAAAGGGACGTTAATGTTCCCCTACTCGACAAAATAAGCAAACAATCCGGACGCATAATTCTGTTCGTCATCAGATTAGTATTATGTGATGTCATAATCATCTGACATTTTGGATATTTTCTTTTGAAAAATCCAATCACTTTTTCTGCCATTTCATAATGATAAAACGCATCGAATTCATCTAAATAAACGAATGACGAACCCCCAATTTTCACAATCAGTCTACGATACAGATCAAACAGCGCCAATGTACCACTTGACGCATTCTCATAAAAAGGGACCATCTGTTTATGAACAAAATATAATTCTTTCTGTCCATCCGGCAATTCTTTTAAAGCCAGACTGCATTCAATTCCCATTACATTCAAAAATTCTTCAAGGTCTGTTAGCAAAGCTCTTTTTTCTAATAATTCATAAAAAAACTGGTTCGATCTTCCTGCAAGAAATCTCATTCCACTACCAACAGTAATCATCTGCATTCTTTCAACATAATTAGACAATGAAATTAAAACTGAATTATTTTTAAATACAGCATTGCTAAGCAACCAACGTAAAAAGGGAATTTTCGTATTGCTGATTTCTATATCGTCATCTATCCCTGAAGATTGCAAATACCGCTCAACATTTATAGTTTCTGCCTCAATATAATTCAAATTGTCAAAATTATAGTTTTCTTTTGAAAAATCACAGAAAAAAATTCTGATGCCATTTACAAATAATGCTTCATCCTGCAGTTTCTCATCCGACACTCGCGAATACTTATATGACACATCTGTACCATTAAACTCAAACTCATAACTAAATGTTGCTACATTCTCTGTCGAATCTGCATTAAGAAAAACCTCGTTTCTTGTATATCTCCGTCTTCCAAACATCGTCGCAACAATATCAAGCAATGCATTTCCCAAATTTGTCTTTCCTGTTGCATTACGTCCATATATCAACATTTTTCCAATTGTCCCTTCATACAGACAATCCATATTAAATTGATAACCGGCAATATTTTCAAAATCTATACTTATTTCATTTTTAAAATTCTTATAATTCCTCAATGTGAATTTTTTTAGCATATAATATACCGTCCTCTCAAAGAGTAATTAACATCTCAATTATTTCTTACAGTATAACCAGTTTTATATTTTTCCGCAACAATATGCTGTAAAAAAATTACGGCATATATCGACAAACAGGAGAATTTTACACGCGATTTGCAAAATTCTCCTGCTTTATTGTCTATTTTCCTTATTTAAGTTTCACCGCATCTTCATCGTTTGTTTCTGAAATAATAAAATGCGGTCTCTGCTTCGTCTCCAAATACATCTTTGCAATATAATGTCCGATCACGCCCAGACAAAACAGCTGCAGACCACCAATAAATATGATCACACAGATCGTTGATGCCCATCCGGCAACAGGATCACCGTAAATCAGTTTACGTCCGACGACCACAACTAACATCAAAAAAGAAACAACTGTCATCAGCACTCCAAAGCCCGAAACAGCACTCAACGGTGCCTGAGAGAAATTAATGATTCCATCAATCGCATATTTTGTAAGCTTCCAGAAATTCCATTTGGTTTCACCTGCCACACGTTCAATATTATCATAGGATAACCAATATGTTTTGAACCCGATCCAGCCAAAAATTCCTTTGGAAAATCGATTGTATTCTGTCATGCTGACAATCGCTTCCACCATTTCCCTTTTCATCAGGCGAAAATCCCTTGCACCATCAACGATATCTGCATCCGATATTTTATTGATGATCTCATAAAATCTGTGTGCAAACCAGCTTCTGATCGGTGGTTCCCCTTCACGGTTCTTTCTTCTGGTAGCCACCGAATCATAATCCTGTGTATGTAAGATCTCCAGCATTTCAGGCAACAGACTCGGTGGGTCCTGCATGTCTGCATCCATTACACAGACATAGTCCGCATTTGCATTGCAAAATCCCGCATACATGGCTGCCTCTTTACCAAAATTCCTGGAAAAAGACAAGTATTTTACATGCTCATCCTTCTCCGCAATTGATTTCATAATACTCAGTGTATTATCTTTCGATCCGTCATTGATCAAAAGAAGCTTATAGTCATAGTCCAGTTTTTCCAGAACCTTTGATGCTTCTTTATAAAACAATGGCAGCGCTTCCTGTTCATTGTAACACGGTACAATAATTGCTAAAGTTTCCATCTTTTGCTCCTTATCCAAAATACATTTCACCATTTCATAAGTAAGCCAAATTATCTAAAACTCAATGGATATTCTGTTTCTTAATTTTCTTAATATAAATTGTACTGGTCTAATTACTATATTAAATAGCACTATAGAAACCAAATATGATAAACCAAACGTAACACTCACAGACATCACATAATTTAACATACTTACTTGACTATTAATTTTTAATCCTACAAACTCCGTCAAGATCGCGTAATGAACCATATATGCCATAAATGAATATTTTCCTAAAAAGCAAACAATCTTTTTACCGAGTTCACCTTTAACTTCCATATGCTTTTCCATAAAAAGGTAGCTGGCAACCGTAAACAATACAAAAACAGCAGATAAATCATTTGGATTAACAAAAGTAGTTAAATATGTTTCTCCCCAAACTGTAATTATATACCCCAAAATACCTAAAGCATAAAAAATTTTAATATTACTATCATCAACTACTCTTTATGATACTGGCATTTCCAGCGAGTATGTGATAGACTTTTATTGTCCATTTGAACCGCCTCCTTTGATTTTGAGTTTGGCTTGGGACACCATTCTCATCATATCACAGGAGGCTTTATTTTGTTATCCTCACCGCTTCCGCCTACTCCATTCTCCCCAGCATAGCTGGGGGATTAGGCTTTTC
>QWCV01000147.1_pt1 | contig 136843 bp, 121 predicted proteins | sample 1972621 | NCBI WGS metagenome assembly QWCV01 (sample SAMN09866699, study PRJNA288562) | Human gut metagenome isolate pre2_stool, whole genome shotgun sequencing... | isolation source: gut | host: Homo sapiens | place: USA: California | reverse complement strand
GCCAAGGGACTGTACCCCATTACATAGTATGTTGACGTGAAAAATGGAGCGTATCTGTATCGATACGCTCCATTGACTGTTTTATGAACACCCATCTAACCGTCCCGGTTTTTTGCGCTATGTTACAGGCCGAGCTTCTGCTCGAGCTGTTCTTTGGACTGCGCGCCGACTGCGGCAGCAACGACGGCGTTATCCCGCAGCAGCACGAGCATCGGGATGCTCTGCACGCGGAAGGCCTGCGCCAGCGCCGGCTCTTCGTCGACATTGACCTTGCCGACTGCGATCTCGGGATGGGCCGCGGCGATCTCCTCGACGACCGGGGACACCATGCGGCACGGTCCGCACCACTCCGCCCAGAAATCCAGCAGCACAGGCTTGTCCGCCCGCGCGACGAGTTCATCATAATTGGTCGCTGTGATCTTCAGCATGGGATGCTTCCTCCTTTATGGGGTCTTTTGTTTTATAGTACAGCATGCAATGGCAGTACCCCTCAAAATTGGGATCCTTCATCTGCTCGCGGAATTCCTTGCAGATGCACTTGTTGTCCTCGGTCTTTTCGAGCCTGCAGGGACAGTAGCCCCCACGGCGGCGAAGCCCCTCGCGGATCTGCGCGACGAGCTCCTTGTCTTCATTCAGACGGATGGCCATATGCGTCGCCTCTTTCTTTTTCGGGGCCGCATTCTTCCAGCGGCTCCTTTCTGATATTCCTATCGTATCACGGAGCAGTGGAAAATCGGTGACGGATTTATGAATTTTTTAGCGCCGCCTGATACTCCAGATACTCGTCGTATGTCCCGAGGCGGTCGCAGATCGTGCCGTCCGGGCGGAATTCAATGATGCGATTCGCCACGGACTGCAGCATCTCGTGGTCGTGGCTGGCCAGCAGGATATTTCCCGGGAAGGCGATGAGGCCCTTGTTCACGGCCTGAATGGACTCCATGTCCAGATGGTTCGTCGGCTGATCGAGCAGGATCACGTTCGCTCCCGAGAGCATCATGCGCGAGAGCATGCAGCGGACCTTCTCACCGCCGGAGAGCACCTTAACGGATTTGAACACATCCTCGCCGGAGAACAGCATCCGCCCGAGGAAGCCGCGCAGATACACGTCATCCTTCTTTTCGGAGAACTGGCGCAGCCAGTCGACAAGCGTCTCGTCGTGGCCGTCGAAATACTCGCTGTTGTCCTTGGGGAAGTAGCTCTGTGACGTGGAAACGCCCCATTTGACCGTGCCCTCATCCGGCTCCAGCTCGCCCATGAGGATCTTGAACATGGTCGTCTGCGCGACCTCGTTCTCGCCGACAAAAGCGATCTTGTCGCCGCGGTTGACGATGAACGAGACCTTGTCCAGCAGCTTCACGCCGTCGACGGTCTTCGAGACGTCCGTCACAAACAGGATGTCCTTGCCGACCTCGCGCTCCTGCGTGAACCCGACAAAGGGATAGCGGCGGGACGAAGCAGGCATCTCCTCGACGCTGAGCTTATCGAGCAGGCGGCGGCGGGCCGTGGCCTGTTTGCTCTTGGCCTTGTTGGCAGAGAAGCGGGAGATAAAGGCCTGCAGCTCGGCGATCTTTTCCTCATTGCGCTTGTTCTTGCTGCGAATGAGGTTCTGCATGAGCTGGCTGGACTCATACCAGAAGTCGTAGTTGCCGACATACATGCGGATCTTTCCGTAGTCGATATCGACGATATGTGTGCAGACGGTATTCAGGAAATGACGGTCATGGCTCACGACGATGACAAGGCCGTTGTCCTCGTAGTCCAGGATGAAATTTTCCAGCCAGTTGATGGACTCAATGTCGAGGTTGTTCGTCGGCTCGTCGAGCAGGATAATGTCCGGCTGACCGAACAGGGCCTGTGCCAGCAGGACCTTGACCTTGATACGGCCGTCGGTGTCGGCCATACGGTCGTTGTGCAGCTCCACGGGCACACCGAGGCCCTGCAGAATGCGGCTGGCATCTGATTCAGCCTCCCAGCCGTTCAGCTCTGCAAACTCCGTCTCCAGCTCTGAGGCAAGCAGGCCGTCCTCATCGGAAAAATCGGGCTTGGCGTACAGGGCGTCCTTCTGCTTCATGATATCATACAGGCGCTGGTTTCCCATGATGACCGTATCCATGATGGTATAGGCATCGTAACGGAACTGGTCCTGCTTGAGGACAGACATACGCAGGCCCGGCTTGATGGAGATCGTGCCCTTCGTGGAGTCCAGCTCTCCCGAGAGCAGCTTCAGGAATGTGGACTTGCCCGCACCGTTTGCGCCGATCACACCGTAGCAATTGCCGGCGGTAAACTGCAGATCGACATGCTGGAACAGGAACGTTCCGCTATATTGCAGCGCAAGATCGCTGATCGTAATCATTGGAATCACCTCGGCAACAGTGTACCACAGATTCTGCAGAAAAGAAAGTGTAAAAAAATTGTGACAGCTCTTGCAAAACACGGAAAAGCGGCTATAATAGGATTTAGCACTCAGGCACTAAGAGTGCCAATACGAAATAAGGAAGTTGATCCATATGGAAAAGAAACAGTTTCAGGCAGAATCGAAACGCCTGCTGGACCTGATGATCAATTCGATCTATACACACCGCGAGATCTTCCTGCGCGAGCTGATCTCCAACGCCTCCGATGCCATCGACAAGCTGGCCTATCAGGCCCTGACGGACGACACCGTCGGCTTGAGCCGGAGCGATTTTGCCATTCATCTGTCCACGGATGAGGGAGCGCGCACGCTGACCGTTTCCGATAACGGCATCGGCATGACCCGCGAGGAGATGGAGGAGAACCTCGGCACCATCGCTCACAGCGGTTCACTCCGCTTCAAGAAGGAAATGGAGAAGAGCGACGATATCGACATCATCGGTCAGTTCGGCGTCGGCTTCTATGCCGCATTCATGGTCGCCGAGAAGGTCACGGTTATTTCCCGCCGCTTCGGCAGCGACGAGGCCTGGAAGTGGGAGTCCGAGGGCGCAGACGGCTACACCATGGAGCCGTGCGAGCGCGCAGCCGCCGGTTCCGACGTCATCCTGACGCTCAAGGCCGACACGGACGAGGACAAGTATTCCGATTATCTGTCCGAATACCGCCTGCGCAGCCTTGTCCGCAAGTATTCCGACTACATCCGCTATCCGATCCGCATGGAGGTCTCCAGCCAGAAGCTCGTGAACGAACCGAAGGAGGGCGAGGAGCCGAAGTATGAGACCGTCCGCGAGGAGCAGACACTCAACTCCATGATCCCGATCTGGCAGAAGGCCAAGAAGGATGTCACGGAGGAGGAGTACAACAACTTCTATCACGAAAAATTCTTCGACTACGAAAAGCCGCTGAGCGTGCTGCACTTCGGCGTCGAGGGCGCCGTGACCTATAAGGCCCTGCTGTATATCCCGGCAAAGGCCCCGTACGACTTCTACACCCGCGACTATAAGGCCGGTCTGCAGCTTTATTCCTCCGGCGTGCTCATCATGGAAAACTGCGCCGACCTGCTGCCGGAGCACTTCCGCTTCGTCCGCGGCGTGGTCGACACGCAGGACCTGAGCCTGAACATCAGCCGCGAGATGCTGCAGCACACGAGAGAGCTGAAGGTCATCGCCGCCAACCTCGAAAAGAAGATCAAGGCCGAGCTGGAGCGCATGCTGAAGGACGACCGTGAGAAATATGAGACATTCTATGCCGCCTTCGGCCGCCAGCTGAAGTTTGGCCTCGTCTCGGATTACGGCATGCACAAGGACCTGCTGCAGGACCTCGTGGAGTTCCGTTCCGACAAAGAGGGGAAGGACATCACGCTCAAGGAATACTGCGACGCCATGCCCGAGTCCCAGAAGCACATTTACTTTGCCACCGGCGACAGCGCAGCGCGCCTTTCGCAGCTTCCGCAGACCCAGCTGCTGCGCGAGCGTGGCTTCGACGTGCTGCTCATGACGGAGCAGGTCGACACGTTCATTCCGCAGACGCTCAATACCTACGCCGAGCATGAGTTCCGCAACATTCTGACCGACGACCTCGACCTTGCGACCGAGGAGGAGAAAAAAGCCGCCGAGGAGAAGGCCAAAGCCTTCCAGTCCGGCGTGGACTTCCTGAAGGAGAGCCTCGGTGAGAAGGTCAAGGACGTACGCGTTTCGACGGAGCTGGGCAGCCATGCCGTAACTATGGTCCCGGACGGCGGCATGAGCTTCGAGATGGAGAAGTACATGCACACGGTCGACCCGTCGTCCGATTATCACTGCGGCCGCATTCTGGAGGTCAACCCGGAGCATCCGCTGCTGCAGCGTCTGTCCGAGAGCAGGGAATCCGATCCGGAGCGCGCCAAAAAGCTGGCTGAGCTTCTCTACGATCAGGGCCTGCTGATGGCAAACCTCCCGCTCGAAGACCCGACGGCCTATACGGATCTCGTCTGCGAGCTGATCGGCTGAGCCAAGTCCATCTCTGCGTAAAGCGCGAAACAGAATATGCTCCCTCTATGAGAGACAGTGAAGTAAAGATCACCATCCTCATACGGGGAGCATTTCTATGCCGCACACGGAAAAGCTGCGCGCAGCCGCATCCCGGTCTTATCCATCCCGCTCCGGGAAAAACGGCTGCAGCTCCTGCCACAGACCGATGGCGCAGCGGCAGCCATGTGCCGCTGCGTGCGCCAGCTTCTGCCGGAGCGACTCCGGCGTGTCAAAGTAGCGCAGGCCTGCCGGGCTTTTCTCGCAGCTGCACAGCGCGGCCGGGAGCATGCCGCCGGGATAGGGGAGCGGCGGGGCCGGAAGCTCTGCCGCCCACGGCGTCAGCTCCAGCGCCCAGCCGTTCGGGAAGCGCCGCTCCGCCGACCGGACAAAGCCGTCCCATGCATTGCAGGGCCGCAGGCAGGAGAGGACCGGCAGCGCTTCCGGCGCAAAGGCGTGATAAGCCGCGGGCAGCAGCATCGGGGCATTCCCGAGCCGCCGCTGCAGGCCCTGCGCCACGGCGCGGTGCACGGGGCCGGGCGTGCGCAGAAAATCCAGACAACACCCCCCGCCGCACCGGGCTGCAAGCCGGTCCAGCGTCTCCTCCGGAACGCGCTGCGGCAGGACGGCGTCGTCGATGACGGCCATATGTCCCTGCAGCGGGCACGCCGGGATGCGGGCCCCGCCATCCGGCAGAAAGCCGAGGCCGAGCACGGCGGCCCAGCCGGTAAATGTTGCAATTTCTTTACAATTTGCCGCCAAATACACCGGAACAGGCAATAGACAAACCTCCCCCTGCGTGCTATAATAAGGAGGACCCTGAACATGGGAACCTCAGAATCAACCTATGGAATACCCGAGGAGAATATGCTGTCATTTTTACCTGACTTCATTTTCCAAACCATCACGCAGATCCGCCCGGCATTTCTTCGCGAGCACGGCGTCCGCCTCCTGCTGATGGACTTTGACAACACCATGCTTCCCTACACGACAGACCGGCCGGAGCAGCCGCTTCTGGACTGGATCGCCGGGATGCAGGATGCAGGCATCACGCTTTGCATCGTCTCCAACAGCCACAAGCAGCGCGTGCCGCATTTCTCGCAGCAATATCACGTTCCCTGCGTGACGCATGCCGCCAAGCCCGGCACACGCGGCATCCGGGAGGCCATGGCCCGCTACGGAGCCGCTCCGCAGCAGACCGCGCTCGTGGGCGACCAGATCTATACCGATGTGCTCGGCGCAAAGCGCGCCGGGATCACGGCGATCGCCGTGCGATCCATTCATAATCATACCGTCTGGCTGAAGCTGCGGCACCTGCTGGAGCTGCCGTTTCTCGCCATGGCGCGAAAAAGGAGAGTAGAAACATGACCAATCTGGAAAAATACCGTTCTCTGCTGCACGACGGCGTGCAGGGCCTTCTGCTGACCTCGCGCTACAGCCGCATGTATGCGGCGGAATTTGACATCGCCGAGGGCGTTGCCGTTGTCTCCGCGCAGGGCGCTCGCTATTTCACCGACAGCCGCTACATCGAGTCCGCGCAGAAGAACCTCAAGGGCTTTGAGGTCGTGGAGATCGGCCTGAACAATCCGATGATGCAGGCACTGAAGGCCACGCTGGACGAGTTCGGCGTGGAGACGCTCGGCTTTGAGGACGAATATCTCACCGTCGCAGAGCTCAACGGCTTTGAGGCCGCGCTTCCCGTCAAGTTCGTTCCGCTGCAGAAGGAGATCAACGCCTTCCGCGCCAGCAAGGAGGACTGGGAGCTTGCCCGCATGCGCAAGGCGCAGGAGATCACAGATCGCGCCTTCACCGAGGTCTGCACTCGCATCCACACCGGCATGACCGAGAAGGAGCTCGAGGCCGAGCTGATCTACTGCCTGTATAAGAACGGCGCGGAGGGCCTGTCCTTTGACCCGATCGTCGTCTCCGGACCGAACACGAGCATGCCGCACGGCGTCGCCGGGAGCCGCGTCCTGCAGGACGGCGACTTCGTGACCATGGACTTTGGCGTGCTGTATCAGGGCTACTGCTCCGATATGACCCGTACCGTCGCCCTCGGCCATGCGACCGAGGAGATGCGTAAGGTCTACGACACCGTCCTGCGCGCCCAGCTCGCCGGTATTGCGGCCAGCCACGCAGGAGCGACCGGCAAGAGCGTCGACGGTGCTGCCCGCGACATCATCACGGAGGCCGGCTACGGCCCGTATTTCGGCCACAGCTATGGCCACAGCCTCGGTCTCGAGATCCACGAAGCGCCGAATTGCACCCCGCGCAACGAGAACCCGATCCCTGCCGGCGCTGTGTGCTCCGCAGAGCCGGGCATCTACATTCCGGGCAAATTCGGCGTCCGCATCGAGGATGTCGTGATCTTCCGCGAGGGCGGCTGCGAGGTCATCACGCACAGCCCGAAGGAGCTGACCATCCTTTAAGCGGTGATAACTCAGAGAAATTTGCCGAAAGACTTGAATTTCTTTGACAAATCGGTTAAAATAGAAACGCATTTTTTTACCTTCGGAACAGATATGGTATTCGAGAGGAACACAGGAGGATAAACCAATGATTTCAGTCAGTGATTTCCGGAACGGCGTTACGTTTGACATGGACGGCAAGGTGATGCAGATCATCGAGTTCCAGCACGTCAAGCCCGGCAAGGGTGCAGCCTTTGTCCGCGTCAAGATGCGCAATGTCATCACCGGCGGCGTTACCGAGACGACGTTCAACCCGAACGACAAGTATCCCACCGCTTACATCGAGCGCAGAAAGATGGACTATTCCTATAACGACGGCAACCTGTATTATTTTATGGATCCGGAGACGTTCGAAATGACGCCGGTCGACGAGAACATTCTCGACGCCAGCTTCAAGTTCGTCAAGGAGAACGACCAGTGCACGATCCTGTCCTACAAGGGCAACGTGTTCAGCGTCGAGGCTCCGAACTTTGCCGATCTCGTCGTCACGAAGACCGAGCCGGGCCTTGCAGGCAACACCGCCACCAACACGCTGAAGCCCGCTACGCTTGAGACCGGTGCCGAGGTCCGCGTGCCCCTGTTCATCAACGAGGGCGACAAGATCTCCATCGATACCCGCACGGGCGAATATCTGGGCCGCGCCAAGGGCTGATCCGGCCCACATCTGGAAAGGAGAACGCTATGAATCTCTCTGAAAAGTCCGCATATCTGAAGGGCCTGATGGACGGCCTGAAGCTGGACCAGGAGGCCCCCGAGGGCAAGATGATCTCCGGGATCGTCGAGCTGCTGCAGGAGGTCACCGGTGCAATTGGCGATCTGCAGGAAAACGCCGAGGCTGTCTCGGATGAGCTCGATGAGATTGAGGATGATCTCGACGCCATCGAGGATTACCTGATGGACGACGATGACGAAGAGGACGGCTTCATGGACGACGACGGTGAAGACTTCGACTATGACGACGACACCATGTATGAAGTGACCTGCCCGAAGTGCGGCGAGGTTCTCCATCTGGACGAGGAGACGCTCCTCAACGATTCCGTCGACTGCCCGAAGTGCGGCGAGCCGCTCGAGTTCGAGTTCGACGAGGACGACGGTCTCTGATCCTCATACGCAAAACGCAGGCGCGAAGCAGATCCCTCTGCTCCGCGCCTGTTTGCACATCGGGCTGTACTGCGGCATAGTCTGGCCGGGAGGTGAGTGCCATGCGGCAGCGGCTTGAGCGGCTTCTTTGCGTCAAGTCTCTTGTGACGATCGCCCTGACCGTCGTATTCTGCAGGCTGGCCGTGACGGGCGCAGTCAGCGCGCAGCAGTTCCTCACGATCTTTACGGTCGTGATCTCGTTTTATTTCGGCACGCAGGTGGAGCGGCGTTCGGCCGGCGGCTGAATACAGCAAATCCCCGGCCGTCCGAGGGGGATGGACGACCGGGGATCCGCTACAGAAATGAGAGAGGGGAAAATAAAAAGAGAGATAAAAATGAAAAGATGGACCAGTAAGCCCGTTACCGCGGCAGGTTCGGTATCGTTCTTACGAGTATGAGTATACCGGGGACATTTGAAAAATCTATGAACGAAGTCGGAATAAATTGAGAATCCGCAAAATTTGTCGAACGCGCGCAGTCTATCACAGATAATTTGGAGGAGCCTATGAAAAAAGCCTACCTGACCCTTGACCCGCCGCGCGAGCCGGACGGCACCCTCTGCCGCACCGGCCTGCGCCGCTCCGCGCCCGTTGTGCTTCTGCCGGGTGATCCGCAGCGCAGCCGCAAGATGGCCGTGCTGTTCGCAGAGGCCTCGTTTACGGCCCACCGGGGCACATTTGCGACCTATACCGGCAAAACACCGGGCGGCGCGGATATCGCCGTCACAAGCAGCGGCATGGGCTGTGCCTGCGTTGCCGCCGCACTGGAGGAGCTTGCTGCCGCGGGAGCGGAGGCCGTTATCCGTGTGGGCACCTGCGGCGGCGTGCAGCCCGATCTGGCCCCGGGGACCATCGTCATTGCCAGTGGCTGCGTCCGCGGCGAGGGCGCAAGCTATGAGCTTGTGCCGCCGGAATTCCCGGCCGTTGCGAACCCGCTGCTCGTCCGTGCACTGTGCAGCGCTGCGCAGGAGCTGGACGAGCCCGTGCGCGTCGGCCTGTACCGCAGCCACGATGCGTTCTATATGGAGTCCAAGGCCGCCCATCCCGGTCTGCGGAAGCGTATGCAGAAATGGATCGACACCGGCGTACTCGTCGTGGAGAACGAGTCCGGCCTGCTTTTCACCTATGGCCACCTGCTCGGCCTGCGTACCGCGAGCATCTGCGTCGCGCTCGGCTCCATGTTCGCAGACCCGAACGCCAACGTCTACGGGGCCTATGCCGACCCGGAGCATCTGGCGCGCCGGATCGAAACTGCCACGCGCATTGCCATGCGCGCAGCCGAGCTGCTGGAGGGATCGAAATGAGCTTTGGAAGTCAGAAACTTGTCCATACCGACGGTACGATGCACCACCTCGGCATCGATGCCGTGACGCCGCGCGTCATTCTTGTGCCGGATCCGCAGGAGGTCCCGCTCTATGCCGCGCTGCTGGAGGGCCCCGTGCAGCAGGGCTGCTATCGCGAATATGCGACCTGGCAGGGCACATGGCGCGGCGAACCGCTCACGGTGATGAGCTGCGGCTTCGGCTGTATGCCTATGGCCATCGCCGTGGAGGAGCTGCACCATCTCGGCGCGGAGTCCCTCATCAAGATCGCAGCCTGCCCCGCCATCCAGCCGGAGCTGGAGCCGGGCACGCTGCTGGCAGCCTCCGGCGCGGTCCGCGGTGAGGGCGCGACGCGCGAATACATCGACCCGTCCTATCCCGCCGTGGCGGATATGCCCCTGCTCGGCGCGCTGCTGAGCTGCGGCGTTCCCGATGCGGGCCTGTTCCGCAGTCACGACTGCACCTCGCTCGAGACGCCGTGGGCCCCCGGCGGCCCGGCGCGCATTGCCCGCTGGGCGGAGCTTGGCGTCAGTGCGCTGGACGGCGAGACGAGCGCCCTGTTCGTGCTGGCATCCATTCTCGGCATGCATGCGGCCTCGCTGGCCTATCTTGCAGAAAACTATGCAACCGGTGCAGCCGCCCCGATGGACGCACAGGCGCGCGGGCGGCTGTTCACGGCTGCGGCGGAGGCACTGCGATGCTGCTGATCCGCTGGGCAATGCTCCCCGATTTCGAAACAGGAACAACCACGCAGGCCGACGTCCTCATCCGGGACGGCCGCTTTGCGGCGATCGCACCCCATCTGGAGGCCGATTGCCCCATTGTCGAGGCATCTGGTCTTCTGATGCTGCCCGGCATGGCTGATCTGCACACGCACATGGTGCAGAGTCTGACGCAGGGCCCGCTCGACGACCTGAACATCACGCAGTGGCTCACGCGCATGCTCCGGGCACAGTGGTCGCTCACGGAGGACGAGTGGTACTATGGCGTGCTGCTCGGCTGTCTGCGGAGCATCCGCTATGGCGTGACGGCCATCAATGAAATGACCTACTATCCGCACATCGACGCTGTTGTGCAAGCCTATCAGGACGCCGGTCTGCGCGTGACCTTCGGCATCGGCGCGACGGATATCGCCGAGAACGACCAGATCCGCGTCACGCCGGTGGACGAATGCCTGCGGCAGGCGGAGGAGCTGTACCACAAATGGCACGGCAGGGGACTGCTGCGCACGGCTGCCGTGCCGCAGGGACGTCCGGCCTGCACGCCGGAGCTAATGCGGGCCCTCAAGCAATTTGCGCGCGAGCGCGGCCTGCTCTACCACACACATCTTGCTGAGGGGAAGGCCGAGACGGAACGTATCCGAGCTTGGACCGGCCGCGGAGAGGCGGAGGAGCTGGCGCATCTCGGTGTCCTGGATAAGTCCACGATCCTTGCGCACTCCATCTGGCTCACGCAGGAGGAGATCACGCTGCTGGCACAGTCGCACGCCGTTGTGGCGCACTGCCCCTCGACGAATATGAAGCTGTCGGACGGTGCGCCGCCCATTGCGGAGCTGCTGGCATCCGGCGCGCGCGTCGGCTTCGGCTGCGACGGCGAGGCCTCCAGCGCAAACCGTGACCTGCTGCGCGAGGCTCGGCTCGGCAGCTACCTGCAGAAAGTCCGCACGCTCGACCCGACAGTGCTCCCGGCAGGGCAGTGCTACGCCATGCTGACGGAGCAGGGAATGCGTGCGCTCGGCTATCGAGACGTCGGCCGTATTGCAGAGGGCTGGCAGGCGGATTTCTCCCTTGTGCGGACGGAGACATTGTGCACGGTGAACCGGCGTCGCATTCTGACGAATCTGCTCTATGCCGGAAGCGGCGAGCAGATCGACAGCGTCTATGTGCAGGGCAGGCCGCTTCTCCGGAACGGGCAGTTCGTGCACCATGATCTGGAGCATATCCTGCAGCGCTGTGAGGAGATCACGGCGCGCATTGAGCGCACGCTGGCATAGCATATTCCCCGGCAGGCCAAAACACACCTGCCGGGGAACCAATTTTCCGGTCTGTGAAAAATAGGGCTTGATTTTTTCAGATCCTGTGCTATAATATTCGTGCTACGGAGGCTTAGCTCAGCTGGTTAGAGCGCCTGCTTCACACGCAGGAGGTCGATGGTTCGAGTCCATTAGTCTCCACCAGGATATAGAAACCCGAACGTTCCCGATTATGGGATGGTTCGGGTTTTCTGTTTTATCGATCCTCGCCAAAATCGCCGGACTCATCGATGAAAGCTCAGCTCTCTCAGATCTATATGCAGAATACCTTGTGACAGTCGGCAGGGTCTTTGTCCCATTTTTCAGTATTCATTATTCATTCATATACGCAGAGTCCCCTCCGCACCGTTCTGATGCAGAGGGGACTCTGTTTCTCATTAGAGCAAACCGGCTCAGGCGCCAGCGGCCCGCACGGTGCGCTGCGTTCTGCGGTTGAGCAGACCGCCGAGCACCATCACAAAGGCGAACACGATGAGATACCAGAAGCACCCCATACCGTGGCTGACGAGACAGGCAATGACCATGAAGACCGAGCCGCAGATGGCAAGGATCGGCAGAATATAGTGCTGCCAGACGGAGGTGCCCTTCTGCTTGCGGATCCACTGGATGAACACCGGAATATAGAGCGCATAGATCGTGATGATCGGCAGCTCCGTCGGGTCAAACAGGAAGGGGACGCTCTCGAAGATCGTGCCCGTGAAGACCGTCTTGTGGCTCCAGGTGCCGGCGAGGTTGGACAGGTAGAAGTACAGACCCCAGAAGCCGCACAGCAGCAGGCCCATGACGGCGGAGTTGTTGGGCATATTCGTGTGCTCATCGACGCGGGAGAACATATGGGTGGCCGGGCCTTTGCCGCGCGCTGCGACGGAATAGACGCCGCGGCAGCAGGCGAGCATCAGACCGTTCATCGTGCCGATGCAGGAGATGGCGATGAAGAGGTTCAGGAAGTTGCCGATGACATTGCCAAAGATGTTCGTAAAGGCAACGGTCGCGCCCTTTTCGATCAGCTCCGCGTTCGATGCACCGCCAGTCACGCCGATGTAGTACAGCAGGTAGGTAGCAATGACGATGATGCCGCCGAGCGTGAGCGCCTTCGGCAGGTTGCGCTTCGAATCCTTCAGCTCGGAGTTGATGGTTGTTGCAATGATCCAGCCCTCATAGGCAAAGGAGGTTGCGCAGACGGCTGCGAAGAGGATGCTGCCCTTGCTGCCCACAACGGCGAGGGGAGGGGCGACAAAGTTCTCCGTCAGCTGACCCGAGGCGAGACCGGCAATGACGCCGACGATCGCCATGACGCCGAGCGGGATGAGCTTGATGACCGTGGTGGACGCCTGGATCTTACCGGCGAGCTTCGGGGAAAGCGCGTTGACAGCGTAGGAGCAGCAGAGGTAGAACAGCATGAGCGCGATGCACTCCGGGCCGACCACAACGCCGCCCTCGTTGATGTGGATGAGCAGCGGCATATTCGGGAACATCGTCGTGAGGAACACGAGTGTATAGCGGGCGGAGAGCCAAGCCAGAGCCGCCGTCAGGGACGGATAATAGATCGTGGACAGGAACCAGCCCATATAATAGCCGTATTTCGGGCCGACCGTCGCTTCGGCATAGTCCACGATGCCGTTGACCTTTTCATATTTCTGGGACATACCGGCGAATGTGAGGATGCAGGCGAGCATGATCGCGCCGCCGATGAGCCATGCGATGACGCCGAGCGGCATATCACCGTTTGTGATCTGGAGGATCGTCTGTGCCTTGAAGAAAACGCCGGAACCGATGACAATGCCAACAACCATGCAAATCGCGGTGAAAAGACCGTATTTGCGTTCCAATTTGTTATTCATGAGAATACTTCCTTCCTGAAACCTGAAATGAGTGGCGCGAATACAAAACGTACCGTCGAACAGAGGGATCAACGAACCGCCTCCTGGCGGTGGAAGGGAAACCGGTCGCAGAGAAAATGATCATCAGAGCTTCGACATTATGTGCAACGGCAATTCCTCCCTTGGTGTGCGAAATCTTTCTGGTGGCATCATATCATGAACAAAAAACGATGTCAAGAGGATATATTTTTTGGACAACTTTAACATATAATGAAAAATCATCCACAAGTTACAAGTGTTACAAATCCTTTCTGTTTTAAAATTGCAGATTTTCCGGATACAATGCGAAATTTCATTCATTCGGAGTTTTGTCCATGAGCGGCGGACGTGAAAAATTTCTCCGTTGACAAACGGTCCGTTTCATGGCATGATGATGGGGAGGCGGCGGATCAGCCGCGCGCCCGATACTGTCCGCCAGTCGCCACTGCAGCCCTGCCGCAGGTCGATGACCGGGGTATCCAGAATCACGGCGCTCTGCGCCGAATCATGGAGGTCAGTATGAATCACGAAGAATATCCCCTGAACGTTGCTACCCCGCGCTCCTTTACTTATGTCACGCGGGACATCCCCCGCGTCACCGCTGCACAGCGCGAACGCGCCCTCAAGGCCACGCACTACAATGAATTTGCCTTCCCCGCAGGCATGCTGACGGTGGACATGCTCTCCGATTCCGGCACGACGGCCATGACCGATGTGCAGTGGTCGGCCATGTTCCTCGGCGACGAATCCTACGGCCGCAACAAGGGCTACTACGTCCTGCTGGACGCCCTGCGCGACTGCTTCGAGCGCGGCAACGATCAGAAGCACGTCATCGATCTCGTCCGCACGAACTGCAAGGACATCGACCGCATGATGGACGAGCTGTATCTGTGCGAATATGAGGGTGGCCTGTTCAACGGCGGCGCCGCGCAGATGGAGCGCCCGAACACGTTCATCCTGCCGCAGGGCCGCGCCGCAGAGGCCGTCCTGTTCGAGCTCGTGCGCAAGATCCTCGGCCAGCGCCATCCCGGCAAGGTCTTCACCATTCCCTCGAACGGCCACTTCGACACGACCGAGGGCAACATCAAGCAGATGGGCTCCATCCCGCGCAACCTCTACAACAAGGAGCTGCTCTGGGAGGTCCCGGAGGGCGGCACCTATGAAAAGAACCCGTTCAAGGGCAACATGAACACCGAAAAGCTCGAGGAGCTTATCGTAAAGCTCGGGCCGGAGAACGTTCCGCTCGTCTACACGACCATCACGAACAATACGGTCTGCGGCCAGCCCGTCTCGCTTGCCAACCTGCGCGAGAGCAGCCGCATCGCCCATAAGTACGGCATCCCGTTCATGCTCGATGCCGCGCGCTGGGCCGAGAACGCCTACTTCATCAAGGTCAATGAGGAAGGCTGCGCCGACAAGTCCATTGCAGAGATCGCAAAGGAAATGTTTGCCTGCTGCGACGGCTTCACGGCCTCGCTGAAGAAGGATGGCCACGCAAACATGGGCGGCATTCTGGCCTTCCGCGACCGCGGCCTGTTCTGGAAGAACTTCTCGGACTTCAACGAGGATGGCACGGTCAAAAACGATGTCGGCATCCAGCTCAAGGTCAAGCAGATCTCCTGCTACGGCAACGACTCCTACGGCGGCATGTCCGGCCGCGATATCATGGCGCTGGCCGCCGGTCTGTATGAGTGCCAGAACTTCGACTATCTCGACCAGCGCGTCAAGCAGTGCGAATATCTGGCTCAGGGCTTCTATAAGGCCGGTGTCAAGGGCGTCGTCCTGCCCGCAGGCGGCCATGGCGTCTACATCAACATGGATGAATTCTTCGACAACAAGCGCGCGCCGGAGAGCTTCGCAGGTCAGGGCTTCTCCATCGAGCTCATCCGCCGCTATGGCATCCGCACGGCAGAGCTTGGCAACTATTCCATGGAGTACGACCTCAAAACCCCGGAGCAGAAGGCGGAGGTCTGCAACGTTGTGCGCTTTGCCGTCAACCGCAGCCAGCTGACGCAGGAGCACATGGACTATGTCATCGCCGCCGTGAAGGCGCTGTATGAGGACCGCGAGTCCATTCCGAACGTCCGCATCGTCAAGGGCCACGATCTGCCGATGCGCCATTTCCACGCCTTCCTTGAGACCTATCCGAACGAGTAATAAAAATAACGACCGCACCGGCAGCGCCGGTGCGGTTTTTATATCAAGTACATGGCGAGGTGCAGCGCTCACATGCCGTTCCGCGCCTGCGGCAGACGCCGCAGAGATAGGAGCGGAAGAGCTGCACGTCTTTTTTCTTCATGCCGTTCTGCAGGCAGATGAATTTCAGCGATACAAAGGTCTCCGGGTGCAGCGGCACGGCCGACACGCCGTAGTAGGATGCGAACGACTCCGGCCCGAGCACGACGCCCATGCCGTCGCGCACAAGGCGCATGTTCGTCTCGATGCCGTCGGAGCGGTAAACACGGCTGAGAGAAATGCCATATTCCTGGCAGGTGCGGCGGAGCATGCGGTCCTCGGCCGAGTTTTCAAGGCCGGAGATCATGTTGCAGCCCTGCAGATCGCCGAACGACAGCCAGGGGAGGGCTGCGCGGGGATCGTCCGGCGACATGAGCACGCACTGGCGCTCCTGCACAAGGTCGCAGACGAACAGGGAAGGGTCGCCCTCCTCTCCAGCGGGCAGGCGGTCGAGCGCCAGATCGATGGAGCCGTCGCGCAGACCCGCCAGCACGTCGAGCCCGGCCTCCGTGACGAACGTCACATCGATCTCGGGGTGGCTGTCAAAATAGCGCGCAATATCCTGAAACAGCCGGTTGGAGTACACACGCGCGCCCATACCGATGCGCAGCCTGCGCCCGCGCCGTCCGTCCGGCTTGACGGCGCTGCAGAGCCGCTGCCACTGCTCTGCGACCGGCCGGGCCTCCCGGCAGAACGTCTCGCCCGCTGCCGTCAGCGTCAGCCCGCGGGGCGTGCGGACGAACAGGGGATAGCCAAGCTCGCCCTCGAGCCGCTGGATCTGCTGCGACAGCGCCGATTGGGAAATAAACTGCCGCTCTGCGGCCGCCGAAATGCTGCGGCAGTCCGCGATCTCCAGCACATAGAGCACCTGCGCGATCGTCATAGGCACATTTCCTTTCCTTCATGCTATAAGCAAATCTAATATCGTTATTATATTATCGTGTTTTACAATTTTCAAGTCTTTGCATAAAATTAATTTGTACGAATTGCGTAGAAGCACTTCGCAGAAAGGTGGTAATCGCATTGGATCGAATTCTGTTCTCCGGCAACGAAGCCATTGCGCGCGGCGCCTATGAAGCCGGCGTAAAAGTCTGTTCCGCTTATCCCGGTACCCCCAGCACGGAGGTATTCGAGGCGCTGCCCCAGTATCGTGATTCGCTTTACTGTGAGTGGGCGCCGAACGAAAAGGTCGCGACGGAAGTGGCCTACGGCGCAAGCCTCGCAGGTGTGCGCAGCCTCTGTGCGATGAAGCATGTCGGTGTCAACGTTGCGGCAGACCCCATTTTCACGGCTGCCTACAACGGCGTCGGCGGCGGCTTCGTCATTGTCTCCGCAGACGATCCCAGCATGCACTCCTCCCAGAACGAGCAGGATAACCGCCACTATGCCCGCGCAGCGAAGCTGGCCATGGTCGAGCCGTCCGATTCGCAGGAATGCCTGGACTTCATGCGTGAGGCCTACCGCATTTCCGAGCAGTTCGACATTCCCGTGCTCTTCCGCACCACGACGCGCGTGGCGCACTCCAAGAGCATCGTGACATTCGGCGAGCGTGAGGAGCAGGAGGCCAAGCCCTATGCCCGCAATACGCGCAAGAACATCGCCTCCCCGGCAAATGCCTTCCTGAACCACCCGAAGCTGGAAAAGACGCTCGAGGCTCTCGAGGCCTACGGCTGCACGTCCCCGCTGAACCGGATGGAGCTGAACGGCACCAAGGTCGGCGTCATCTCCGCCTCCATTGCCTATGAATATGCGAAGGACGCCTTCCCGGCGGACACGTCCTTCCTGAAGCTCGGCCTGACGAATCCGCTGCCGATGGACCTCATCCGTTCGTTCGCAGAGAAGGTCGAGAAGCTCTACATCATCGAGGAGCTCGACGATTTTATGGAATCCCAGATCCGCGCGGCCGGTATCGCCTGTGAGGGCAAGAGCCTGACTGGCAAGCTCTATGAGCTGAATCCGCAGCTCCTGAAAGAGCGCATCTTCGGCCGGAAGGCCGAGACGGTCGACGTCGGCGTCTCCGCCGTGTCCCGTCCGCCCGCACTGTGCCCGGGCTGCCCGCACCGCGGCTTCTTCTACACGATGTCCCGGCACAAGGACTTCGTGATCTCCGGCGATATCGGCTGCTATACTCTCGGCGGTTCCGCGCCCCTGAGCGCGCTGGACAGCGTCGTGTGCATGGGCGGCGGCTTCAGCATCGGCATGGGCATGTCCAAGGCCTTCGAGCTGACCGGCCAGACGGACCGCAAGGTCTTCGGCGTCATGGGCGACTCGACGTTCTTCCACAGCGGCATGACCGGCGCGGCCGAGATCATCTACAACAAGGGCAATCTCATTCCCGTCGTGCTCGACAACTCCATCACCGGCATGACCGGCCATCAGGAGAACCCCGGCAGCGGCCGCAATCTGCAGGGCGACATCGCTGAGGCCCTGAAGATCGAGGATATCCTCGCCGCCTACGGCTACAAGAACATTTACATCGTCGATCCGCAGGATCTTGAGGCCATGGAGCAGGCCGTGCAGAACGCGCTTGCCTCCGAGGTCCCCGCCGCCATCATCACGCGACGCCCGTGCCTGCTCATCAAGCGCATCAAGCACGACATCGGCCAATGCGTGGTGGACGAGGAGAAATGCGTCGGCTGCAAGCGCTGCCTGAAGGTAGCCTGCCCGGCCGTCACCATCCGCGACAAGAAGGCCCACATCGATCCGAACCAGTGCGTCGGCTGCACGGTCTGCGCGCAGGTCTGCCCGAAGGGCGCCATTTCCAGAAAGGAGAACTGAGCCATGAAAGCAACAAAGAGCGCACTCCTTGTCGGCGTCGGCGGTCAGGGCGCCATCCTGACGGCCAAGGTCCTGGTCAACGGCCTGATGAAGGCGGGCTATGACGTCAAAATGTCCGAGGTGCACGGTATGAGCCAGCGCGGCGGCAGCGTCTCCACGCAGGTGCACTGGGGCGAAAAGGTCTATTCTCCCGTGATCGGCAAGGGCGCGGCGGACATCATCGTCGCATTCGAAAAGATGGAAGCTGTCCGCTATGCGGATTATTTGAAGCCCGACGGCGTTGCCGTCATCAACGATTACGAGATCGCATCTTCGAGCATTGCCGCCGGTCTGTGCGAGTATCCCGACGGCTGTCTCGAGGCCATGCAGCAGCATTTTCGCTGCCATGTACTCAAGGCGGGCGAGATCGCCGAGCAGCTCGGCAATGCCAAATGCATGAACATCGTGCTCTTCGGCTCCATGGCCAAGGCGCTCGGCATGGACGACATCGACTGGGAAGCCGTCATCGCCGAGACCGTCCCGCCGAAATTCCGCGAGCTGAACCTGCGCGCCTACCGCGCCGGGCATGATGCCGTGCAGCTTTAAGATCGGAGGAACCATGATCCACAGCTTTACCGAGCTTCGGGAAAGGGCCGGCGCAGTCCGGCCCCAGACCGTTGCCGTTGCGTGCGCGCATGACGCGCACACCCTCGAGGCCGTGCTGCACGCCGCGCAGGAGGGCATTCTGAACTATCTGCTCATCGGCCACCCGGAGGAGATTCTCTCCATCGGCCGCAGCCTCGGCCACGCCATCGCGCCGGAGACCGTCATCCCCGCTGCGACGGACGAAGAGGCGGCCGCCATCGCCGTTTCTCTCGTGCGCGAAGGCCGCGCAGGCTTCCTGCAGAAGGGCCTGATGCAGACGGCGACCATTCTGAAGGCCGTCGTCAACAAGCAGACCGGCATCGGCCTTGGCCGCCCCATGTCCCATGTGGCGCTGCTGGAGCTGCCGGGCTACCCGAAGCTGCTCGGCGTGACGGACGGCGGCATGATCCCGAATCCGGATCTGGAAGGGAAGAAGGCCATCGCCCACAACGCCGTCGCCATGTTCCACGGCCTCGGCTATGAGCGCCCGCTCGTCTCCGCCGTCTGCGCGGCCGAAAATGTCAGCCCGAAGATCATCGAGACCGTCGATGCGGCGGCATTGAAGCAGGCTGCGCTCGAGGGCGCGTTCGGCCCGTGCTATGTGGAGGGCCCCATCTCGCTCGATCTGGCCCTCAGCCGCGAGTCCGCGCAGATCAAGGGCTATGAAAGCCCCGTGACCGGCGAGACGGATATTCTGCTCGTGCCCGGCATGGCGGCAGGCAACATGATGGTCAAGTCGCTCGTCCTGTTCGCCGGGGCCAGAATGGTCGGCGTCGTCACGGGTGCAAAGTGCCCCATCGCACTCAATTCCCGCAGCGCGAGCTTTGAAGAGAAGTACCATTCGCTGCTCGTCTGTGCACTGATGAGCAGCAGCCGCGAGGAGAATGCAGAATGAAGCTTTTGATCATCAATCCCGGCTCCACCAGCACGAAGCTGGCGCTCTACGACGGGGCGAAGAAGCTTCTGCAGGAGAATCTGGAGCATGATGCCGCTGCACTGCAGCAGTATCATGGCATCGGCGATCAGGTGCCGATGCGTCTGGCCGTCATCCGCGATTTCCTCGACCGCAGCGGCGTGCATCCGGAGGAGCTTGCAGCCGTTATTGGCCGCGGCGGCCTTGTCTTCGGCCTGAAGACGGGCGGCTACCTTGTGAACGAAGACCTGTGCCATGCCCTTGTGGACGACGACCTCAGCCAGCCGCACGCTTCGAACCTTGGCGGCCTGCTGGCCCGCGAGATCGCTGCGCCGCTCGGCATCCCCGCCTATATCTACGACGCCGTGACGTCCGGCGAGCTGACGGACGTCGCCAAGATCACCGGCTTTGTCGACATCGAGCGCCGCAGCTTCTGCCATGTGCTCAACAGCCGCGCCATGGCCCTGCGCTATGCGCGTGAGCACGGCAAGCATTATGAGGAGCTGAACCTTATCGTCGCGCATCTCGGCGGCGGCATCTCCGCCAGCGTGCACCGCCACGGCGAGATCATCGACTCCGTCGGCGACGACGACGGCCAGTTCTCCCCGGAGCGCTCCGGCTGCGTGCCCTCGCTCGGGCTCATCAAGCTCTGCTATTCCGGCAAATATACCTATGAGGAAATGCGGAAAAAGATCCGCGGCCGCGGCGGCATGTATGCCCACCTCGGCACGAGCGACTGCCGCGTCATCGAGCAGATGATCCGCGACGGCGACCGCCATGCCGACCTGATCTTCCAGGCGCAGGCCTATCAGATCGCCAAGGCCATTGGCCTGCTGTCCATTGTGCTCAAGGGCGACTGCGACGCCATCATCCTGACGGGCGGCGTGGCCAACTCCAAAATGCTGACGGAGCGTGTGGAGGACTACGTCAAATTCATTGCGCCGGTCTGCGTCATGCCCGGTGAAAACGAGATGGAGGCGCTGGCCCTCGGCGGCATGCGCATCCTGCAGGGTGAGGAAAATGCCCGCATCTATCATATTTTAAACGGAGTAAATGGAAAGGAGGGGCAGGGATGATCTCGGAGAGCCTTGTCCATTTGGGAGAAAAGAAGTCCGGCATCCGCGAGCTGTTCGAGTACGGTCTCCGTCAGGCAGCCGTCGTCGGAAAGGAAAATGTCTATGACTATTCGCTCGGCAATCCCTCCGTACCCGCGCCGGAGGAGGTCGCCTCCATCATCCGCGAGCTTCTGGAAGGCGACAGCCTTGCCCTGCATGGCTACACGCCCGCAGGCGGCGCGAAGGAGGCCCAGCAGGCCGTTGCCGACGATCTGACGCAGCGCAGCGGCGATACGATCCGCCCGGAGAACATCTTCTTCACCTGCGGCGCGGCTCCGGCCCTTGTCGCCGTCCTCCGCGCGCTGGCCGTAGAAGATGCCGAATTCGTCGCCATCGCCCCGTATTTCCCGGAATATCAGGTCTTTGTGTCCTACAACGGCGGAAAATTTGTCGAGGTCCCGCCCGATACGAAGAATTTCCAGGTCGATATCGCCGCTGTGGAGCGCGCGCTCACGCCGCACACGCAGGCCGTTCTGGTCAATTCTCCGAACAATCCCTCCGGTGTGATCTACAGCCGTGAGACACTCACGGCCCTCGGCGCCCTGCTCGAGCGCAAGAGCGCGGAATACGGCCACCCGATCTATATCATTGCCGACGAGCCCTATCGTGAGCTGGTCTATGACAATGCCGAAGTCCCGTATATCCCCGGCATCTACCGCGATACCGTCATCTGCTATTCTTACTCCAAGTCGCTGTCCATGCCCGGCGAGCGTATTGGCTACGTCTGCATCCCCGACAGCGTAACGGACAGTGCCAAGCTGCACGCCGCCGTCGCCGGTGCATCCCGCGCCTTCGGCCATGTCTGCGCGCCGTCCATGATGCAGCGTGTTATCGCTCGCGCCACGGGTCTGCGTCCCGACCTCGAGGCCTATGACAAAAACCGCCATACGCTCTACAACGCACTGTCGGAAATGGGCTACGAGTGTGTGAAGCCCGAGGGCGCGTTCTACATGATGGTCAAGGCCCCGGGCGGCGACGCCCATGCCTTCTCCGAACGCGCCAAAAAGGAAAATCTGCTGCTCGTCCCGGCGGACAGCTTTGGCTGCCCCGGCTTCTTCCGCATCAGCACCTGCGTCGATCCCGCCATGATCCAGCGGAGCCTTCCCGCATTCCGGCGCGTCCTGCAGGACTAAGGCGGGATGCCCTTCTCGATACTGCACCCTCAGCGGCATGGTCCTCATCGGGCCATGCCGCAGCTTGTCATAAAAGTCCCATCGGGCTTTTCTGCCAAGCTGCTTTCAGAATTGCAAAATCAATTTTTAGAGCATGATTTTGCAATTCTGCCGCTGCGGCGGGTGATCGAACGCGAAAGGACACCCTGACGGTTTCCTTTCACACTTTTCTTCCCTCCGAAACTATTGACTTGGCATTCTTTGATAGCCTGAGCGGCATGGTCCTCGCCGGGCCATGCCGCTATTTCTGATTCCGTATTCCGTATCTTTTCCAATTTTTTGTCGAATTCCTTCCCGCATTTTCTTGACACAATCCGGAAATCATGATAGTATTAGCAAGTATGGAAAGCAGTAAGCCTTGCGCGCTGCGCAAGGGGGTTTCAGCAGTCTTTCCACATGGCGGCAACGCCTTATTGATGGAGTTAAAAGCTCAAATTTTATAAGTTGGTAACTTTATAACCGGTGCGAAAGCACATCAACTTGTGAAACGGTCAATAAGAGTAGTAAAAGTAATCTTTGCTATATAGACTCTGAAACCTGTCATCTTTGTCCTGCTGCGGCGGCGTGCGATCGCGTCCGCCGGGAGTGCGCTATGCGGCAAGTGAGGGGTTCACTTGCCGTTTTTTGATCTTTCCGGGGAAATGGGGGAGCTTCCATGGAAAATAAGCTGAAGCTTTATGGGTTCAATAACCTGACAAAGGCACTGAGCTTTAACATTTACGACGTCTGCTATGCCAAGACTGAACGCGAGCAGCAGAAGTATATTGCCTATATCGATGAGCAGTATAACTCTGACCGTCTCGTGAAGATCCTGACGAACGTCTCGCAGATGATCGGCGCAGAGGTCCTAAACATCTCCAAGCAGGATTATGATCCGCAGGGCGCTTCCGTCACGCTCCTTCTGGCCGAGGATGCCGCCATCAAGCGCGCGGATAGCCGTCTCGTGCTCGGTCACCTCGATAAAAGCCATGTTACAGCGCACACTTACCCGGAATACCACCCCGAAACCTGCATCGCCACGTTCCGCGTGGACATCGACGTGGAGACCTGCGGGGAGATCACGCCGCTTTCTACTCTGGATTATCTAATCGGCAGCTTCGATTCCGACATCATCACGCTGGATTACCGCGTGCGTGGCTTTACGCGTGACGTGTCTGGGAAAAAGCTGTTTATCGACCATGACATCACGTCAATCCAGGACTATATCGATGCCAAAATTCTGGCACGTTACGATTCCATCGACATCAACGTCTATCAGGCGAACCTCTTCCACACGAACATGCTCATCAAAGAGCTGGATCTGCAGAACTACCTGTTCAACGTGGATGCCAACGAGCTTCCGCCTCAGACCCGGCTGGACATCAGCTCCAGTCTGCGGCGCGAAATGATCGAGATCTTCAGCGGAAGGAACATCTATTGATATGGAAAACCAGCTTTCTCAGGCACGCGCGCCGATCTTCGAGGCTTTGCGTGCCTTTTCCAAAGAGCGCGTCGTTCCGTTCGATGTGCCGGGCCACAAGCACGGGAAGGGGAATCCGGAGCTGACGGAGTTCCTCGGGCAGGCCACAATGGATGCCGACGTCAACTCCATGAAGCCACTCGACAACCTCTGCCACCCGGTGTCCGTCATCCACGACGCCGAGGTGCTGGCAGCGCAAGCCTTCGGTGCGGCACATGCTTTCTTCATGGTCAGCGGAACGACCGGCTCCGTGCAGGCCATGATCCTGAGCGTGTGCAAAAGGGGCGACAAGATCATCATGCCGCGCAATGTGCACCGCAGTGCCATCAATGCGCTCGTGCTGTGCGGCGCCGTGCCGGTCTATGTTAATCCGGGCGTCGATCCGCAGCTCGGCATCGCGCTGGGCATGTCGCTTGCCGACGTGGAGCGCGCCATCGAGGCCAACCCGGACGCCAAAGCTGTCCTCGTGAACAATCCGACCTATTACGGCGTCTGCTCTGATCTGCGAAGCATCGTGAAGCTGGCTCATGCGCACGGTATGCGCGTGCTGGCGGACGAAGCTCACGGTACGCATTTCTCGTTTTCGGACGCGCTGCCCGTTTCCGCCATGGCGGCGGGGGCGGATATGGCGGCCGTCAGCATGCACAAGTCCGGCGGCAGCCTGACGCAGAGCTCTATGCTGCTCATCGGTCCTGCCATGAGCGAGGGCTATGTCCGCGCCGTGATCAACCTGACACAGACGACAAGCGCATCGTACCTGCTGCTGGCAAGCCTGGACATTTCGCGCCGGAATCTGGCCCTGCGCGGGCAGGAGACCATGGCGCGCGTCGCTGCGCTGGCAGAGTATGCCCGCGCGGAGATCAACGCCATCGGCGATTACGATGCGTTCTCCAAGGAGCGCATCAACGGAACGAGCTTTTTCGACTTCGACATCACGAAGCTGTCCGTCCACACGCTCGGGCTCGGCCTGGCCGGGATCGAGGTCTATGATCTGCTGCGCGACGAATACGGCATCCAGATCGAATTCGGCGACATCGGCAACATTCTGGCCTATGTGTCCGTCGGCGACCGCGAGCGCGAGATCGAGCGCCTCGTCAGTGCCATGGCCGATCTGCGCCGCCGCTTCAGGCGCACCGGCACGGCCGGTATGCTGACGCAGGAATACATTCCGCCGCAGGTCGTGCTTTCCCCGCAGGATGCGTTCTACGGCCGGAAGGTCCGTCTGCCGCTGGAGCAATGCGAGGGCCGCGTCTGCGGCGAGTTCGTCATGTGCTATCCGCCCGGCATCCCCATCCTTGCGCCGGGCGAGCGCATCACGCGCGACGTACTGGACTATATCACCTATGCCAAGGCCAAGGGCTGCAACCTGACCGGCCCGGAGGACCTGCACACCGAATACCTGAACGTGCTGACAAAGGAGTGAGACAATGGAGCTTTGGTTTACGGAGCGGCATACGCCGTATGTGAATTTTTCCATCAAGGTCGAGCGCCAGCTCTATACGGCGCAGAGCGAATTCCAGCGGATCGACGTGTTCGAGTCGCGGGAATTCGGCCGCTTCCTGACGCTTGACGGCTATATGATGCTGACGGAGAAGGACGAGTTCATCTATCATGAGATGATCACGCACATCCCCATGGCCGTCCACCCGAATCCCGAGAATATCCTCGTCATCGGCGCGGGTGACGGCGGCGTCGTGCGCGAGCTGACGCGCTATCAGTCGCCGAAGTGCATCGACCTCGTCGAGATCGATGAGCTGGTCATCGAGGTCTGCCGTAAGTATCTGCCGAAGACGGCCTGCCGCCTCGACGATCCGCGCGTGCATATCCATATTGCGGACGGGCTGAAGTTCATCCGCTCCTGCGAGAACAAATACGACCTCATCATCGTGGACTCCACGGACCCGTTCGGCCCCGGCGAGGGCCTGTTCACAAAGGAATTCTACGGCAGCTGCTATAATGCCCTGCGCGAGGACGGCATCATGGTCAATCAGCACGAAAGCCCGTTCTATGCCGCCGATGCGGCCGCCATGCAGCGTGCGCACAAGCGCATCGTGGAATGCTTCCCCATCAGCCGCGTCTATCAGGCGCATATCCCGACGTATCCGTCCGGCCATTGGCTGTTCGGCTTTGCCTCGAAGAAATACCATCCCGTCACGGACTTCAATCCGACGGCATGGACGCTTCTTGGCCTTTCTACCCGCTATTACAATGCGAAGCTGCACCGCAGCGCCTTCTCCCTGCCGACGTATGTCGAGGAGCTGCTGCGCGATGTGGAGCCGCAATAAGGAGAGATCATTATGGCAAAATTACTGGTCATTGGCTGCGGCGGCGTTGCACAGGTCGCCATTCAGAAGTGCTGTCAGAATGACGGCCTGTTTACGGAGCTCGTGCTCGCCAGCCGCACAAAGGCGAAGTGCGACGCCCTCAAGGAAAAGCTCGCCGGGAAGACGAAGACCGTCATCTCCACGGCCGAGGTCGACGCCGATAACGTCGCCGCGCTGTGTGTGCTCATCCGCGACGTCCGCCCGGATGCCGTGCTGAATCTGGCCCTGCCGTATCAGGACCTTTCCGTGATGGAGGCCTGCCTCGAGTGCGGCGTGGACTATATCGACACCGCGAACTACGAGCCGGAGAACACCGACGATCCCGCATGGCGCGAGATCTACGAAAAGCGCTGCAAGGAGCTGGGCTTCTCCGCCTACTTTGACTATTCGTGGCAGTGGGCCTATGACGAGCGCTTCCGCAAGGCCGGTCTGACGGGCCTGCTCGGCACCGGCTTTGACCCGGGTGTCACGTCCGTGTTCGTCGCCTATGCCAAGAAGCACTATTTTGACGAGATCCACACCATCGACATCCTCGACTGCAACGGCGGCGACCACGGCTATCCCTTCGCCACGAACTTCAACCCGGAGGTCAACCTCCGCGAGGTCTCTGCGCCCGGCTCCTACTGGGAGGACGGCCATTGGATCGAGATTCCCGCCATGTCCATCCATCGCGAGTATGATTTCCCGCAGGTCGGCAGGAAGGACATGTACCTGCTGCACCACGAGGAGATCGAGGCTCTGGCCCGCAACCTGCCGGAGGTCAAGCGCATCCGCTTCTTCATGACGTTCGGCCAGAGCTATCTGACGCACATGAAGTGCCTTGAGAACGTCGGCATGCTCTCGACGACGCCGGTCGAATTCAACGGTCAGCAGATCGTCCCCATCCAGTTCCTCAAGACGCTGCTGCCGGACCCGGCTTCGCTCGGCCCGCGCACCGTCGGCAAGACGAACATCGGCTGCATCATCACCGGCGTCAAGGATGGCAAGGAGAAGACCATCTATATCTACAATGTCTGCGACCATCAGGAGTGCTATAAGGAGCTCGGCTGCCAGGCTGTTGCCTATACGACGGGCGTTCCGGCCATGATCGGCGCCGCCATGGTGCTCTCCGGTCAGTGGAGCAAGAAGGGCGTCTACACGACCGACGAGTTCGACCCCGATCCCTATATGCAGATGCTGAATGAATACGGCCTGCCCTGGGTCGTGGAGGAGAACCCCGAGACCGTCGCATGAACACGCCGTATTACCTGATCGACGAGGCCGCTCTGCGCCGGAACCTTGAAATTCTCCGCGGTGTGCGTGAGCGCACGGGCTGCAGAATTCTGCTGGCGCAGAAGGCGTTCTCCATGTTCGCCGCCTATCCGATCATCGCGGAATATCTCGACGGCGCGACGGCCAGCGGCCTTTTTGAGGCCCGGCTGGCGGCCGAGGAGCTGCAGGGCGAAAACCATGTGTTCTCCGCCGCCTACCGCGCCGGGGATATCCCGGAGCTGGCCCGCCTGTGCGACCATGTCGTGTTCAACTCCTGCGCCCAGCTTCGCGCCTACGCGCCGCAGGTCCTCGCTGCCGGGAAGCAAGCCGGCCTGCGCATCAATCCCGAGTGCTCCACACAGGAGGGCCACGCGATCTATGACCCCTGCGGCGAGAAGTCCCGCCTCGGCGTTACCCGGGCGCAGTTCGACCCCGAGGTGCTGCCGCTGCTCAGCGGCCTGCACTTCCACACGCTCTGCGAGCAGGATTCCGATGCGCTGGAGACGACGCTGGACGCCGTCGAGGCACGCTTCGGCGAGTTTTTCCCCGGACTGCGCTGGCTGAATTTCGGCGGCGGGCACCACATCACCCGGCCGGGCTATGACATTCCGCGGCTCGAGCGCTGCATCGACCGCATCCAGCAGCGCTATGGGTTGCAGGTCTATCTGGAGCCGGGCGAGGCCGTCGCGCTGAACGCAGGCATCCTGCGCTGCACCGTGCTCGATATCGTTGAAAACGGCGGAAAGATCGCCATTCTGGATACGTCCGCCGCCTGCCATATGCCGGATGTGCTGGAGATGCCATACCGCCCGCCGCTGCGCGGCAGCGGCCTGCCGGGGGAAAAGGCCTATTCCTACCGCCTCGGCGGACCGACGTGTCTGGCAGGGGACATCATTGGGGATTATTCCTTTGACCGTCCGCTGGCCGTCGGCGATGTGCTGGAATTCGGCGACATGGCCATTTATTCCATGGTGAAGAACAACACATTCAACGGCATGCCGCTCCCGTCCATCGCGCTTCGCACTTTGGACGGCACGGAGCGCTGCATCCGCAGCTTCGGCTACGAGGATTTCAAGCAGCGCCTGTCATAAATTTTCCGCACCCGCATAGAGTCGAATGGGGGTGTTCGGAATGAAGAACTGGATCAAAACCGCCGGGCTCTATGCGCTGGTCTGCGCGGCGGCGCTGCTGTCTGCCATGGCGCTCTCCCGCGTGGGGAGCGCCGTTGCCGTATTTTCCAAGGAAACCGGGACGACCGTTGTTGTAGACGCCGGGCACGGCGGAGAGGACGGCGGGACGCTGTCCTGCACCGGCGTGCGGGAGAGCGGCCTCAATCTGGAGATCGCGCTGCGCGTGAACGACCTGTTTGCCCTCCTCGGGCAGAGGACGCGCATGCTGCGCATACAGGATGTATCGCTGCACGACACAGACGCCGCGACCATTGCCGCGCGCAAGGCGTCCGATATCCGGGCGCGCGTCCGCCTGACGGAGGAAACACCGAAGGCCGTGCTCCTGAGCATTCATCAGAATCATTTTCCGGAGTCAAAATACCGCGGCGCGCAGGTGTTCTATGCCGCCGCTGACGGCAGCCGCGCGCTTGCGGAGCGGCTGCAGACCGCACTTGGAACGCAGCTCGATCCGGACAATCACCGGGCCTGCAAAAAAGCGGGGGAGATCTACCTTCTGAAGCATGTGAGCTGCCCCGCCGTGCTCGTGGAGTGCGGTTTCCTGTCCAACCCGGCGGAGGAGGCCCTGCTGCGCACGCCGGAATATCAGAAGAAGCTTGCGGCAGTCCTGTGCTGCGGCATGCTGGAATTTCTGGAGGAACCCTATGAAAGCTGCTAAGACCGTTTTTCTCTGCTCGAACTGCGGCAACGAGACGCCGCGGTGGCAGGGCCGCTGCCCGTCCTGCGGGCAGTGGAACACGCTGGAGGAATATACCCCGCCGCAGGCCGCCGCGCCGTCCCGCAGCAGTCTCTCCAACCGAACGTCCGCCGCGCGCGGTGCCGGCGTGCAGCCGAAGCGCCTGAACGAGGTGACGAGCGGGGAGGAGCTGCGCTTCGGGACCGGCCTGTCCGAGCTGGACCGGGTGCTGGGCGGCGGCGCAGTGCGCGGGTCGCTCGTGCTCGTGAGCGGCGCACCGGGCATCGGCAAATCCACGCTGCTGCTGCAAATTTGTGCACAGATCTGCCGGGAACAGACGATCCTCTATGTCTCCGGCGAGGAGAGCGAGAACCAGCTCAAGCTCCGCGCCGAGCGCCTCGGCGTGCAGTCCGACGCGCTGTGGCTGCTGTGCGAGACGAGTCTGGACGAAATTCTGGCCGCGGCCGAACGTATGCAGCCCGGCCTTCTCATCGTTGACTCCATCCAGACGCTCTACACGGAGGACAAGACGTCCTCGCCCGGCAGCATCGCGCAGGTCCGCGACTGCACTATGCGCCTGATGCAGTATTCCAAGCGCTGCGGCGTGACGGTGTTCGTCGTCGGCCACATCAACAAGGAGGGCGCGATCGCCGGACCGAAGGTGCTCGAGCACATGGTCGACTGCGTCCTGTATTTCGAAGGGGAGGAGCACACGACCTACCGTCTGCTGCGCGCTGCGAAGAACCGCTTCGGCTCCACAAACGAGATCGGCGTGTTTGAAATGGACGACCGCGGCCTGCGCGAAGTCCCGAATCCCTCGGAGCTGCTGCTGGCCGGGCGGCCGCTTGGCACGCCGGGCACCTGCGTCGCCTGCGTGATGGAGGGCACGCGCCCGGTCCTTGCCGAGGTGCAGGCGCTCGTATGTCAGACGACCTACAACATGCCGCGCCGCACGAGCAACGGCTATGACTATAACCGCGCCGCCATGCTGCTGGCCGTGCTGGAAAAGCGCGGCGGCCTGCGGTTCGGCTCGGCGGACGTCTACCTGAATGTCATCGGCGGACTGCGGCTGGACGAGCCTGCGGCCGATCTGGCCATCGCCATCGCCGTCGCCTCCGCCGCGCTGGACAAGCCTGCGCCCGATACGCTCGCCGCCATCGGCGAGGTCGGCCTGACCGGCGAGATCCGTGCCGTCAACCAGCTCAATCAGCGCCTGTCCGAGCTGCACCGGCTCGGCTTCACGCGCTGCCTCATCCCGCGCAGCGGCACGCAGAGCCTGCACGCACCGGAGGGGCTGGAGCTGCTGCGGGTGCGCAATATCCGTGAGGCCATGGCCGTCGCGCTCTGAGCAGAGTCGAATATGCCTGCATTCGCTCCGGCGGGTCCGTCCTGCCGGAGCGATATTTTTGGGCAAAAACGCCGGGATATGCGCCGGGGCAGCCGGGAAACCGTCAAAATAACAGTAGACTTTTTCTGAGAATTATTGTATGATATTGCTTTGGAAAGAATACTGACGGGAGGGGAATCATATGCCCGGGATCAAATATATCACCCGCGTGCTGCGCGGCGTCCGCTTTGAAAAGCTGAACTACGTCATGGGCGTTGTCAAGCAGAAGAGCGGCCACAGCAAGGCGCGCACATTCTGCGACATTCTCTGGTGCGCGGCGCGCTACGGCGCAGGGTACTATGACTATGTGATGTTCGGCTTCTATGCCATGAACGGCAGGCAGCGCGACACCTATCTGACGCGCGTGCGCAATAAAAAGGTCTGCGAGCTGATGAATCAGCCCGGCTATGGTGATGAGTTCGATGATAAGCTCCGCTTCAATGTCCGCTTTGCCGATTTCCTCGGCCGCCGGACGCTGAATGCCGCCGCGGCAACGCCGGATGAGCTGTCCGCATTCCTGCAGGGGCTCGACTGCTTCTTCGCCAAGCCGAGCCGCGGCACCTGCGGCAACGGCATCGAGAAGCTCCGCACGGCAGACTGGCCGGATGCGGAGAAGCTGCTGGCCTATCTGAAGGAAAAGGGCCTCGACGTGCTGGAGGAGCCGCTTGCGCAGCATCCGGATATGGCGAAGCTGCACCCGCAATCCGTCAACACCATGCGCATCGTCACGGACCGTGTCGGCGACACCGTACACATTGCCTATATCGTGCTGAAGATCGGCAGGGGAGACGGCTTCTGCGACAACTCCGGCCAGGGCGGCGTTATCTGCCGCGTGGACGAGAAGACCGGCAGGATCTGCTCCGTTGCAACGGATGATTACTTCAACATCTATGAAACGCATCCGGACACCGGCATTCGCTTCGAGGGCTATCAGCTCCCGATGGTGCAGGAGGCCGTGGACTTTGCGAGGAAGGCTGCGCTCGTTGTGCCGCAGATCTGTCATGTCGGCTGGGATGTTGCCGTCACGCCGGACGGCCCCGTGCTCATCGAGGGCAACGATTACCCCGGAACGGATCTGTGCCAGCTTGCGCCGCACTATCCGGAGAAGCAGGGCCTCTGGCCGTATTACAAGGAAATTCTGAATATCAAATAAATAGGGAGCATTCGTCATGGAACAAGAGCTGCACCCCAATGCGGGGAAAAACGACATCATTGAGGTCGACGGCGTGCGCTATCAGCGCCTGCCCATCAAGACCCACCTGATCACGGATAAGGACAACATCCTTGACGTGGCCGAGAAGTACGGCAAGCCCGTGCTGTCCAAGCCCGGCGACGTGCTGTTCATCTCGGAAAAGTGCGTGGCCTGCACGCAGCGCCGCGCCATTCCGCTTGCGGACATCAAGCCGCGCAAGCTGGCCTATAAGCTCAGCGCCCATGTCACCAAGACGCCGCACGGCATCGGCCTCGGCATGCCCGAGACGATGGAAATGGCCCTGCGCGAGGTCGGCTCGCTGCGCATCCTGTTTGCGGCCGCCATCTCTGTCATCGGCAAGAAGATCTTCCGCAAGAAGGGCTGGTTCTACGCCGTGGCCGGTTACCGCGCCCGCTCCATCGACGGCCCGTGCCACAACACGATCCCGCCGTACAACCACTATGTCGTCCTCGGTCCGCTGAAGCCGGATCAGGTCGCAAAGAACATCGCCGCGCGCGTCGGCTATGACGTCGCCATCGTCGATATCAACGACCTCGAGGGCCAGATCCTCGGTGCTTCCTCCAAGGCCGTGAACAAGAAGCTCTATGCCCGCATTCTGAAGGACAATCCGCTCGGTCAGGACGACCAGCAGACCCCGATGGGCATCATCCGCCGCGTGGACTGATCTCCCGCCTGCACGAAAAACAGCTCCGGCACATAGACTGTGTCGGAGCTGAAATTATGCGTGCGGAGGGGATCGGAATGGACTTTTCCCGGGAAAAGGCGCTGGCCTATGCGCACCGCTGGGCCTTTGGGCGGAATCCGGAGTATCTCGCCTTTGACCGGCTCGGCGGCGACTGCACGAGCTTCGTTTCGCAGTGCCTGCTGGCAGGCGGCGCGTCGGAGGACCCGACGCCGCTGTGGGGCTGGTATTACCGCTCCGGAAACGACAAGGCACCGGCGTGGAGCGGCGTCGAGCCGTTCTGGCGCTTTTTCACGCGCTCCGACCGCGAAGACGGCCTGCGCGGCGTAGAATGCGGCCCGGAAGATCTGCAGCCGGGCGATGTCATCCAGCTCAGCTTCGATGGGCGGCGTTATGCGCACTGCCTGCTCGTTGTGGGAACGGGGCGGCAGATCCTCGTCTGCGCCCACGATGAGGACAGCGATTTCCGCCCATTATCCACCTATGAACGGCAGAAGACCCGCTTCCTTCACTGGATGCTGCCGTTCAGCAGCGCCTTGCCGAGCGCCTCCGGCGAGTGATAGATCGTCTGCGCCCCGGCTGCGCGCAGCTCGGCCTCCGTGCGGAAGCCCCAGCCGACCGTGGCGCAGGGGAGACCGGAATTCCTCGCAGTCTGCAGATCGACCTCGGAGTCGCCGAGATAGATCGCATCGTCCGCCGTGCTGCCGAGCCGCTGCAGTGCCGCGAGGACCATATCCGGCGCGGGCTTTTTGGAACAGGCAGGGGATTCGCCGACCGCAACGTCGATGATGCCGTCAAAATACAGCGTGCGGATGAGCTGCACGGCCGGATCGGCCTTGTTTGAGACGATGGCCATGCGGAAGCCCGCCTGCTGCAGGCGCTGCAGCAGCTCCGGAATGCCGGGATAGGGGACGGTCTTGTTGTGATAGTTTTCGCAGTAGTGCGCCTTCATGCACGCCAGCGCACGCTCGATCTCGACCTCGGAGCTGCCCTGCGGTACAGCGCGGGTCAGCAGCATTTTCAGACCATTTCCGACAAACCGCCGGACCTCCTCCAGCGAACGCTCCGGATAGCCATAGGTCCGCAGCGCAAAATTCGTGCTGTCGCGCAGGTCCTCCAGCGTGTTCAGCAGCGTGCCGTCGAGGTCAAATAACAGGGTCTTTCTCATGATGTGTCTCCTTCGGAGCCGGGCGCGAGAGGGGATTGGCCTCTGCGGCGATCTTCAGCTCGGTATTTTCGATGTGGGTGTAAATCTCCGTCGTGTTCAGGTGCTCATGACCGAGCACCTCCTGCACCGTTCTGAGGTCCACGCCGTTTGCGACCATCAGCGTGGCGGCGGTGTGGCGCAGCTTGTGCGCGGAGTATTGCTCCGGGTCCAGCCCGGCCGCCAGCATGTGCTTTTTGACCAGACGGTGCACGGCCGTCACGCTCAAACGCCTGTGGTCACGGGAGCCGAACAGCGCCCGATCGTCATCCAGAACGATTTTGTTGCGTTCGGGAAGGTAGGAATCCAGCGCCTCACGCGTCGTTTCGCCGAAATAGACGAAGCGCTCCTTGTTTCCTTTGCCTGTTACGCGTATCCGGTCGTTGTATACGTCATTTCGATTTAAGCCCACCAGCTCCGCGCGGCGGATGCCGCAGTTCAGAAACAGCATCAGGATCGCATAGTCGCGTGCCCGGTTCGGCCCGTCGACCGCGGCCAGCAGACGGCGGCTTTCCTCGAGCGTCAGATACTTCGGCAGGGCGCGGCGCATACGCGGGTACTCGATGTCCTGCGCAGGATTCTCGTCGAGCAGCTTCGTGCGGGTGGTCAGATATTTGAAAAACGACTTGATGGCCGAAAGCTTCCGCGCGCGTGCCGACGCACCGAGGCCGGAGCCGTCCTGCGTCCTGCGTTCGCGGGCCAGATAGCTCAGGAAGTCGAAGATATCGTTCGTCGTCACGCTTTGCAGAAATTCGACATCGACGTGCCGGACTGAGATCGTCTCCAGATCGGTGTCGATCGGCATTTCGCTGCGCATGAGCACAAGGAACCGCAGGAACATCCGCAGGTCCAGATGATATTCGTCGATGGTCTTGGGCGACTGGCCCTTGATGGTCTCGTGGTACGCCAGAAATTGCCGCAGGATCTCCGGAGTATCCGGATCGATCATAATAACACCTCCAAACAGGCGCCGGGACCGGAAAACCGGCATCCGGCTTTGTACGCCTCTATTATAGCATATCTCTGTCTCAAACGCAACAAAATTTTTATTTTGTTGCGTTCGTTCATTTCAACTGTTCGCGAGAATTCGGGACAACATTCCGGCCGCCTCCGGTTGCTGCCGCTCTCCCTTCCGGCTGCGGGATCGTGCCCGCTGCGGCGTGAGCCTGAGCAATTCCGGAATCCGTTCGACCGGCTATCCGCAAGCTCGCAGGCCTCTCCATGAGCGCCCGATTTGTGCTTGGGGCTTGACGCCCGAACCGCGCTCTGGTATACTATAGCTGCAGACAGCGTATGGCCACCGGGGAATTGGACCCCGGCCGCCCAGCGCGGTCTGACGGGAGGTCTTCGGAAGCAGCAGCTGATTTGCGCCATTCGGGTTGCAGGTATTCCGCTTATAGCCGGAGGCCTCCTTCTTTTGCATCGCAGATACCCCGGCGATGGCCGGACCGGTATCTGCGTTCTTTTTTATGTATTATATGCAGGAATTATATTCAATTTTGAGTTTTGATTTGGCGGGAAATGGTGAAAAATCCCCGGATTCCCCTGCCGATTTCTTTCGTTTCTCCGTTTCAAGGTCTTGACGCCCGCTGCAGGTTCTGATATATTATTGTTGCAGACAATCGCATGGTTCCCGAGGAATTGGACCTCGGGTTCCCAGCGCGGTCTGACGGGAGGTCTTCGGAAGCAGCAGCTGATTTGCGCCATTCGGGTTGCAGGCTTGCCTGCTCGTGCCGGAGGCCTCCTTCTTTTGCATCGCAGATACCCCGGCGTGCAGCCGGGCCGGTATCTGCGTTCTTTTTATGCATTTTATACAGGAATTATATTCAATTTTGAGTCTTGATTTGGCGGGAAATGGTGAAAAATCCCCGGATTCCCCTGCCGATTTCTTTCATTTCTCCGTTTCAAGGTTATTTTTATGTTAAATCTTTCCATTCCCTCTTGACAAAAGGACTACTTCCCTGCTAAACTAGGTCAATAACTAACTTATATTTCGCGCACGCGTAATATGCGCGTAATATCAGGAAATGAAAAAGGGAGGTAACCAAATGAAAGCCAGATTTCAACGCGCGCTGGCGCTCCTGCTGGTGCTGGTACTGACGCTGGGGTGCATCCCGGCCGTATCCGCCGTGCAGCCGAATGAGCCGGTCACCAACCCGGAACCGGCTGAGGAAGCGGCACAGCTTCCGGAGGGCTCCGATCTCGGCGCGATCCTGCAGGGAAACAAGGACGCAGAGCTTGAAGCCCTGCAGCCGGAGACCCCGAAGGACACCGATCTTGTCCGCGTCATCGTGGAGCTCGCCGCTCCCGCCCTGACGGAGCAGAGCGGCATGTTCGCAGGAAAGGCTCTGACGGATGCGGGCCGCACAGCGCAGCAGAACGCCATTGCGGCGCAGGAGCAGGTCGAAGCGAAGATTGCCGAGGCCGCACCGGAGGCTTCCGTGCGCTATTCCTATTCTCTCCTGCTCAACGGTATTGCGCTGGAATGCGCCTATGGCCATATCGCGGAGCTGGAAGCTCTGCCGGGCGTCAAGGCCGTCCATATGGTGCAGACCTATGAGCTTCCCACGGAGCCGAAGGTTACCTCCGGCGGCGGAATGATCGGCGCGCCGACAGCCTGGAATCTCGGCATGGACGGCTCCGGCATGGTCGTCGCCGTGCTGGACACCGGTCTTGACACCGACCACGCGGCCTTTGCCGTCGAGCCCAAGTCGCCTGCCGTCGTGCGGGGCGACATCGATGAGATTCTTTCCGCAGGCACGCTGCAGGCGCAGCGCCTTGTGCGGGACCTCTCCTCCAGCAGTGTCTACCTGAGCGGCAAGGTCCCCTATGTGTTCGACTATGCCGATCACGACACGGACGTCAACCATCACGGCGGCTCCGACCACGGCACGCACGTTGCCGGTATCGTTGCAGCCAACCCCGCGGACAGCAGCGTCACCGGCGTTGCACCGCAGGCCCAGCTCATGATCCTGAAGGTCTTCCCGGACGGCAGCACCGGCGCAAACTCCGATGATATTCTTGCCGCACTGGAAGACTGCGTCACGCTCGGCGTCGACGTCGTGAACCTCTCGCTCGGCTCCCCCGCCGGCTTTACTTACCGCAGCGACCTGCTGAGCACGATGGAGGTCTATGACCGTTTGGCCAAGGCCGGCATCATCGTTGCGGCGGCCGCAGGCAACGAATACTCCGCCGCCTATAAGAACCTGTGGGGCACGGACCTGTCGCTGACGTCCAACCCGGACTACGGCATCGTCGGCTCCCCGAGCTCCTATTCCCAGACCCTGTCCGTGGCGAGCGCCGACAACGTGACCGTCCGCAGCGCCTACTTTGAAGCGGCCGGACGCAAGATCACGTTCACGGATACGGCCACGACGAACAACCCCGAGGGCGGCTTCATCCGCGTGCTCGGCGGCAAGACGCTTGACTATGTTGTCGTGCCAGGCAACGGCGAGGAGGCGGATTATGCCAACCTGAATGTCAAGGGCAAGGTCGCGCTCGTCAGCCGCGGCGTTACGACGTTTGCAGAAAAGCACGAAATGGCCCACGCCAAGGGTGCGGCAGCCTGCATCGTCTATAACACCGAGGCAGGCATGATCAACATGAGCATCGACTCGTTCCCGATCCCTGCGATCTTTATCTCGCAGGCAGACGGTCAGGCGATGGTCGCCGCCGCCAAGGACGGCGTCGGGACGCTGACCGTTTCCAACTCGACCTATGACGCTCCCTCCGAGACGGGCGGCCAGCCCTCCTCGTTCTCGTCCTGGGGCTCGACGTCTCAGCTCGAGATCACGCCGGACATCATGGCTCCCGGCGGCAACATCTATTCTTCCCGCGACAACAATTCCTATGGTCTGATGTCCGGCACGTCCATGGCGACGCCGCATCTGGCGGGCGCCAGCGCGCTGATGCTGGAGTACCTCCGCACGGCGGGCATCGAGGGCGACGCCATGACGCTGGCCTACGCGCTGATGATGAGCACGGCCGTCCCGGCCAAGGGCAGCAACGGCGTAACGGCGTCCCCGCGCAAGCAGGGCGCAGGTCTTGTGAACCTTGCCTCCGCCATGGCGACGAAGGCCTATCTGCAGGTTGAGGGCAAGGAGCGTCCGAAGCTGGAGCTCGGCGACGATCCCGACAAGACCGGCGAATATCAGATGACGTTCCGCGTGGTGAACTTCGGCACGGAGCCGCTGCAGTACGCCATCACCCCGACCGTCCTGACGGAAAACGCCGAAACGAAGGGCGATTACGGCAATGTGCAGGTCTATTTTGCCACGCAGACCTCGCGCGACATCACGGCGCAGACGACGTGGACGACGAACTGCGCAAATAACGTCGTGACCGTTCCCGCCAAGGGCTCGGCGGATGTGACCGTGACGGTCAAGCTCTCCGACGCACTGCGCAAGGAGCTTACGGACACGTTTGAAAACGGCATTTACATTGAGGGCTACATTACCCTGAAGCAGCAGGCAACGGCCGAGGGCGTCACAGGCTGCGACCTTTCTATCCCCCACCTTGCCTTCTACGGCGACTGGGATCAGGCCCCGGTCATCGACATCGGCTACTACTGGCAGAAGCTGCAGGGCGAGCCGAACTGGGCCAGCCAATACCTGAACTACGGCGGCAGCATGCTCTCCGGAACGGGCAGCTTCTATGTGTTCGGCGGCAACCCCTATGCGCCGGAGCTGGCCTACTATCCGGAGCACAATACGCTCTCTCCCCTGCGCACGGACGGCTATTATGACAAGGTCGACCTGATCTACACCGCGCTGCTTCGTAATGCAAAGTCCCTGACCTATCGCATTACGGACGCCAAGACTGGTGAGACCTATTACCGCAAGACGGTCGACTATGTCGGCAAGTCCGTCTATAACGCGAATTACGACACGATCCTCCCCGCGGGCTCCTTCACCTCCACGGCCATCGACCCGTGGTACGGCGTGGATTCGGCCGGTGAGATGCTGAAGGATGACACGACCGTCATCGTCTCCATCGACGCCGAGCTCGATCACGACGGCTTCACGGCGGCGCAGAACAAAAATGCCCACTGGGAGTTCCCCGTCACCATCGACAATACGCCCCCGCAGATCCTGTCTTCGACCTCCGACGGCGAGACGCTGACGCTCGAGGTCGCGGATTCCCGTTACCTTGCTTATGTGGAGGTCTATGACGTGGAGCACATGAACGTGTTCTCCGAGCCGGTCTTCAGTCAGGGCTACAGCAGCAAGACCCCCGGCGAGACCGCGACGGTCCGCGTGAACGTATCGGGCCTCAACAAGGTCTATGTCTGCCTTGCGGACTACGGACGCAATGAAAAGGTCGTCACGCTCGATGCCAAGACCGGCAAGCTCATCGAATCCTCGCAGTTTGAGTATTTTGAGAACAATGGCGAGATCACCATCACTGGCTACACCGGCTCGGAGCTGGACGTCGTTATCCCGGACGAGATCGGCGGCTACCCCGTCACTGCCATTGCGGAGAAGGCCTTCCAGCTCAACAAGACCGTCCGCAGCTTCACGATTGGCAGCAAGATCCGCTCCATCGGCTCGTGTGCCTTTGCTCGCTGCGCTTCGCTGACAAACATTTACGTTGACCGCGCCAACCCGTACTACCAGTCCATTGACGGCGTGCTCTACAGCGGCGACGGCAAGACGCTCCTGTCGTATCCGACCGCCAAGGCCTACAGCAGCTATCCCGTGGCCAGCGGCACGGAGACCATCGGCGAATATGCCTTCTTCCACAGCAAGGTGCAGACGGTCTTCCTGCCGGATACCGTCAGCACCATCGGTGATTATGCCTTCTACTATGCAAGCGAGCTTTCGTCCATCAATTTCCCCACCGCTCTGACGAGCATCGGCGATTCCGCGTTCTTCGCCTGCCAGAGCCTGACGGCGGTGGATATTCCCGCTACGATCACGCAAATCGGCGAGTCCGCCTGGGCGGCCTGCACGAGCCTGCCTGCCATCACCGTTGCGGCGGAGAACCCGAACTATACCGCCGTAGACGGCGTGCTCTACACGAAGGATATGACCGTTCTGAAGGTCTATCCCTTCGCCAAGTCCGGCGTCACGTTCACAGTTCCGGACAGCGTCGTGGAGCTGGAGGCTTATGCCTTTGCCTACACCGGCATGCAGTCCATTGACGGCTGCGCAAGCCTGCGCGCGATCGGCGACAGTGCCTTCTATTCCTGCACTGCGCTCAAGTCCCTGCCGGATGCCCCGAAGCTCGAGACCATCGGCGAGCGTGCCTTCTATTCCTGCAAGGCTCTGACGAGCCTGTCCTTCCCGGACAGCATGCGTTCCATCGGCGAATACGCCTTTGCATGGTGCACCGCCGTCAAGACGTTCGACTCCGGTAACGGTCTGCAGGATACCGGCAAATACTCCGTCTATTACTGCACCGCGCTGACCACCGTTCGCCTCGGCAGCGGCATGAAGACGATTGGCGAGTATGCGTTCTATAAGTGCAGCAGGCTCGCCAATGTCGACTTCGGCACCTCGGTCCGTGAGATTGGTTCCTGCGCCTTCGGCGGCTGCTCGAAGATCACGGAAATCGTCCTGCCGGACAGCGTGGAGCTGGTCGAATCCGCTGCGTTCAACAGCTGCTCCACGGCGAAAACGCTCGTGCTGAGTCAGAACCTCCGCGAGATCGGTGCACGCGCCTTCATGGGTCTGAAAGGCATCAGCACCCTGACCATTCCGGACAGCGTGCAGAAGATCGGCAACTCCGCCTTTAACGGTCTGTCCAACCTGCTGGAGCTGCACCTGTCCGCCAAAACGCAGGAGTACGGCAGCGGCGTGTTCAGCTCTGCCTCGAAGCTCCCGCGCGTGGAGCTGCCGGAGGGCATGACCGCCATCCCGGAGGAAATGTTCTCCAGCTGCAATGCGCTGACCGAGGTCGTCATCCCCTCTACCGTTACCCGCATCGAAAAGGGTGCGTTCCGCTCCTGCAAGAAGCTCGGCAATACGGAGCTGCCAGCCGGTCTGACCTACATCGGCGAATCGGCATTCTACTATGCCGCCATGACATCCGTGACCCTGCCCGCAGGCGTGACGGAAATTGGCGAGCGCAGCTTCTACAACATTGCCGCGCTGACGGAATTCAACTTCAGCGAATCTCTCAAGACCATCGGCGATTTTGCCTTCTATGGCTGCGGAAAGCTGACCCGCATCGTCCTGCCGGATTCCGTGGAGTCCATCGGCACGTCCGCCTTTAACCGCTGCAGCTCCCTGCAGGAGGTTGTGTTCGGCAAGAGCCTTGCCTCCATCGGCAGCATGTGCTTTAACTACTGCCACAAGCTCGAGCGCTTTGTCGTGGACGAGGCGAACCCGAACTTCAAGGGCGTGGACGGCGTGCTCTACAACAAGAACGTCGATACGCTGGTCCTCTATCCGCAGGGCCGTCCGGATGCCTCCTTTACCATGCCGGAGACCGTGAAGCACATCGGCCCCTACGGCATCTATGAGCCGCAGCTGCTGCAGGCCGTCACCGTCTCCCCCATCCTTGAGACCATCGATGAGTTCGGCATGGCGGGCATCGCACTGACCGGTGTGGTGAAGCTTCCCGCAACGATCACGAGCATCCACTTCAAGGCCTTCCAGTATGACGACGGCGTCACCGCCTTCGCGCTGCCGGAGAGCTGCGTGGCCTATGCCACGGTCGACGGCGTGCTCTATGACAAGGCCGTCACCCACCTGCTCGTCTACCCGGCAGGCCGCCCGGACGTCAGCTACGAGACACCGGACACTGTCCGCACCGTCGGCAGCTATGCCTTCCACTCCTGCAAGTACCTCGAGAATATCCGCCTGACGGGCGTTGAAAAGCTCGAGGAGCGTGCATTCTCCACCGCAAAGGCGCTGAAGCATATCGACCTGGCCAATTCCGTCCAGCTTATCGATACCTACGCCTGCGCCAATCTCAGCACGCTGACGTACCTCACCGGCACCGGCGCGCTGCGTGCCATCGGCGCAAACGCCTTCTCCAGCACGGGTCTGGAATTCGTGACTCTGCCCGCCATCGAGCTGCTCGGCCAGTATGCCTTCAGCTTCTGCAAGGACATGAAGCGCTGCGTCATCGGCAGCACGGTGCAGTCGATCTATGCCAGTGCGTTCAACTACTGCAAGGGCATGCATGAGGCCTACTTCCTTGGCGACCGTCCGGACAGCGTCGGCGCGAACATCTTTGCCAAGACTGCCAGCGATTTTACCATCTACTATGACGCAGCCAAGGCTGCGACGTGGGCGCCGTCCGGCGAGATCAAGTGGGGCGAATACCCCATCGCCCCGGCCACGTTCCACACCGTGCGCTTCCTCGATGTCGATCACAGCGTCCTGCTGGAGCAGCCCGTTGCCGAAGGTCATGCCGCCATGCTGCCGCCCGAGCCGCAGCGCGAGGAAGCCGCCTTCACCGGCTGGTTCGCAGACACGTCGAACGTGCAGCAGGATATGGACGTTCTGGCCCAGTATGACGGCCTGACCGACAAGGTGACGGTCAACGTCATCGCCGGAGAGAACGGTACCGTCGATCCGCTCGGCGAGACGGTCTGCTTCTACGACGGCGAGTTGAAGCTCACGATCCAGCCGAATGAGGGCTATCACACCGACCATGTGCTCGTAAACGGTGAGATCACCGCCTGCGAGGACAACACGCTTACGCTTGAGCACATCCGCAGCAATACGACGGTCACCGTTCTGTTTGCCCGCAACACCTACACCGTCAGCCTTGCAGACGGTCTGACCGGCAATGTCTTTGCCGCGCTGCCCGTGGAATACGGCGAGGATGCCGTTCTGCCGGAGGTCACGCCGTGGCACGAGGGCTACCACTTCACCGGCTGGAGCGCCGACGGCAGAAACATCACCGCCGACTGCACCATCACGGCAAATTACGAGCAGAATTCCTACACCGTCCGCTTTGTGGACTATGACGGCACGGAGCTCTCCGTCCAGACCGTCCTGCATGGCGAGGCTGCAGAGCTGCCCGCTTCCCCGTCCCGCGAGGGCTACACCTTCGTCGGCTGGAGCGGTGATGTCTCTGCCGTCACCGGCGACATGACCGTCACGGCCCTGTATGCGGTCAAGACCTGCACCGTCTTCTTCACGGATTGGGACGGCACGGTCCTGAAGACGCAGGAGGTCAGCTACGGCGAGGCCGCCGAAGCGCCGCAGGCGCCGTCGCGTGAGGGCTACACCTTCACCGGCTGGAGCGGCGACTACACGAACATCACGGAGAGCCGCATCCTCATGGCGCAGTATGAACGCCTGTCGTTCACGGTCCGCTTCGTGGACTACGACGGCACGGAGCTGTCTTCTCAGTCCGTGTTCTGGGGCGAAGCTGCCGCAGCACCGGAGGCCCCGGCGCGCGAGGGCTACACCTTCACCGGCTGGGATGCCGACTTCTCGAACATCCGCAAGGACCTCACCGTCACGGCGCAGTACCGCTTCGTGCTGAGCTTCGCCGACGTGTCCGAGACGGACTGGTTCTGTGAGGACGTCCGCTGGGCCGTGGAGAACGGCATCTTCCAGGGCGTCGGAAACGGCCTGTTCGCACCGGAGCAGGCACTCACCCGCGGTCAGCTCGTCACGGTCCTGTACCGCATGGTCGGTTCTCCGGAGCCGAAGGCAGAGGCAAACTTCCGCGATGTCGCGGCTGACAGCTACTATGCCAAAGCAGTTGCCTGGGCCAACGAGAACGGCATCGTGCTCGGCATGGGCGACGGGACGTTTGATCCGGATTCCGCCGTCACGCGCGAGCAGATGGTTACGATCTTCTTCCGCTATGCCAAGTTCTGCGGCGTGAAGACCGAGGCCGGAACGCTCGATGCCTTCCGCGATGCTGCCAGCGTCAGCGATTATGCCCGCGAGGCCATGGGCTGGGCCGTGAAGGCCGGGCTCGTCAAGGGCGACGGACAGGATCTCATGCCGAAGGCAACGGCAAGCCGCGCACAGGCTGCCGCTATCCTGCATCGCTTCGCGGCTGTCGTGGAGAAATAAACGTGGCATTTCCCGCAAGCATATGATATAATGGGCACATAAACACGGCACATAAACACATAGAGCCCCCGGCATGGCCCTGCTGTGCCGGGGGCGCTTCCAAGAAAGGAGAATGCCTCATGAAGCAGATCGTTTTACGCTCCCCTGTAGTGCTGTATGAGACCGTTGAGGCCCTGTATCAGCATGTAAACGGCCTGTCCGTCGAGGGGCGCAAGCGGGATCTGCTCCAGAAATTCGGCTCGAAGCTCACCCGCACGGAGCGGGAGCAGATCGAGCAGAGCTGCGCGCTTGCCGCGAAGGTGGCAGAGGCAGCCTGCACCGGACTGGAGGACGGCCCGGCTCTGGAGACGTTCTTTCGCAAGTGGGAGACGGAGAGCAAGTGGCAGAATACCTGCCTTGCCAAGCTGATGATCTTCAGCTTCCTCGATATCCGGACGACCGATCTGGAGCAGTCGCTGCAGCGCACCCGGCAGTCCGCCGAGGAGCGGCTGAACGGCCCCTATCTCCTGCGGGACATCAATTCCGGCGGCATCAGCTTCTATGCGGCGGAGCCGGGGCAAACGATCCCGCCGCTGTCCGAGCAGCTGGACGGCCTGATGATCGAGGAGCAGTACCGCTGGCGGCTTTATAAGCTGCTGACGAACTATTCTGCGATGTTTGACGAGCTTTCCGCCCTTCTGCGCCCTGCCGCGCAGCGGGTGCAGGATATTCTGCCGTGGATCCTGCCGCAGCTGCAGCCGGTCTACGACCACTGGGAGCAGTATTTTGCGAAACACGCCTTTTCGGAGCTGCTGGAGCGCTTTACGAACCAGAGCATGCAGCTGGCCGAAATGGACACCTATATCAACCTCAGCCTCGTGGCGGGCGGCGACATGATCTATACCTATGACGAGCTGGCGTGCAGCGACTGCCGTCAGGTCTACCTCGGCGTGCTGCTGCACGAGAATTTCCGCGTTGACCGCCTGCAGATGACGGACGATGGCATCTGCAGTCTGCTCAAACTCGTCGCGGACCGGAGCAAGTTCGAGCTGCTGCGCCGCTGCGCGCGTCAGCCGTCCTACTGCCAGCAGCTTTCCCGGGAAATGGGACTGACGACCGCTACCATCTCGCGCCACATGAGCCTGCTGCTTGAAGCAGGCCTCGTCCGCGCCCGCAAGGGCGAGAGCCGCATTTACTACACCATCGACCGCGAGGCCGTGGCTGCCCTCTGTGATGCCGTATATACGACGCTCCTGCCGGAGCAGCTTCACTGACAGGGTGATCTTTTTGCCTGCTTTTGGACAATCGTAAGAATTTCCCTATTGCGGCTTTTTGAAAAATACGGTAAAATAGGGTCGATAATTCGTGCCGCATCAGCGGCAGACTGGTGGTAATCGTATGAGTGAAACCAAGAAAAATGCAGTGAAGCGCATCGGCGTGCTCACGAGCGGCGGCGACGCCCCCGGTATGAATGCGGCCGTTCGTTCCGTTGTCCGTGCCGCCGTGTACCGCGGCATCGAGGTCGTAGGCATCCGCCGCGGCTGGAACGGTCTGATCAACGGCGACATTGTCCGTCTGGACGAGCGCAGCGTGGCACATATCATCGACCGCGGCGGCACGATCCTCTACACCGCCCGCAGCGAGGAATTCCGCACGGAGGAGGGCCAGAAGAAGGCCGTCAGCACCTGCAAGCTCCTCGGGCTGGACGGCATTGTCGCCATCGGCGGCGACGGCACGTTCCGCGGTGCGCTGGCCCTGTCGAAATACGGCATCTCCGTCGTCGGTCTCCCCGGCACGATCGACAACGACATCGCCTGCACGGATTACTGCATCGGCTTTGACACGGCGGCCAACACGGCCATTGAGTGCATCGATAAGCTGCGCGACACCATGCAATCGCACGAGCGCTGCTCCGTCGTGGAGGTCATGGGCCGCAACGCCGGTCATCTGGCGCTGTATGTCGGCCTTGCCGTCGGCGCGACGGCCGTCCTCGTGCCGGAGAGCAAGGAGAGCTTCGATACCGAGATCATCGAAAAGATCCGCAATGCCCGTCTGAACGGCTTTACGCACTATATGGTCGTCGTGGCGGAGGGCGCAGGCAGCGCCTTCGACGTCGCCAACCGCATCCGCGATGAGATCGCGCTCGATCCGCGCGTGACCGTCCTCGGCCATGTGCAGCGCGGTGGTTCCCCCACGGCCCGCGACCGCGTTATGGCAACGCGTATGGGCTATCGCGCCGTGGAGATCCTTGCGGCGGGCAGCACGAACCGCATCGTCGGCGTACATCAGGGCAAGATCTTCGACATCGACATCGACGAGGCGCTCAGCATGAACAAGGGCCTCGATATGGAAGAATGGGCCGTTCTGGAAGCCATGACGGGCCTTTAAACCGACTGTTGGAAAAGCCTTTCGGGCTTTTCCAACAAAAAGATTTCAGTCCGCTGCGCGCACGAATCGCCCGCCAAAAGCGGGCGATTCGCACACTAACGGACTGATTTGTATTTTCTCCGACGTACACGCCGCCGGAGAAAATGATCCTATTGGATTCGCCGCCTGCAGGCGGCGAACTCTGCGAGGCTTTTCAGGGCGCATGATGCGCCCTGATTTTTCGTGTCAGAGCTTTTTGCGGAACTGGATGAGCTTGCGCTGCATGCCCTGCGCTTCATAAAAGGCCAGTGCCGACGTATTGCGGCTGTCACAGGCCAGCTGCAGGTCCGTACAGCCCAGCGCGCGGCCACGGCGGCACAGCTCCTCGAGCATGGCATGTGCGATGCCCTGCCTGCGGCACGGGCCGTCGACACACAGCGCGTCGAGCATCATCACGCGGCGCGGCAGGATCGACGCGCCGTCAAAGTCCCGCACGGCAAAGGCGGCATAGGCCACGATGTGCTCCCCGCGGCAGGCCACCACGAGCTGATCCCGCTCCACCATCTCCCGGAATTCCTCACAGGAGATGGGATGCTTGACGGAGCGATAGAGATCGGGGTGCAGCGAGACGTGCAGCTCGTGCACCTGCCGGGCCAGCCGGTTCACATGCTCAAAGTCGGGCTCCGCCGCAGTGCGAAACGTCAGCATGCAAGAACAGCCTTGTGGAAGACCTTCTTGCCCTTGCGGAGCTTGACGCCGTTCTTGAGCTGCTCGCCCGTGAAGGCAACGTCGATGGATGCAACCTTCTCGTCATCAGCGAACACGCCGCCCTGCTGGACGAGACGGCGCGCCTCGGACTTCGTGGGCGCGAGCTTGCAGGCGAGCATCAGGTCCAGAATGCCGATCCTGCCATCCGTGAGCTGGCTCTCCGTCAGCTCCGTTGTCGGCATATCGGCATCGTTCGCGCCGCTGAGGAACAGAGCCTTCGCCGCATCACGGGCCTTATTGGCCTCTTCCTCGCCGTGGACGAGCTTCGTCAGCTCATAGGCGAGAATTTCCTTAGCCTTGTTGAGCTGACTGCCTTCCCAGCCCTCCATGGCGTTGATCTCCTCGAGCGGGAGGAAGGTCAGCATGCGCAGGCACTTCATGACGTCGGCATCGTCGATATTGCGCCAGTACTGGAAAAAGTCGAAAGGCGTCGTCTTGTTCGGATCGAGCCAGACTGCGCCCTTGGCTGTCTTGCCCATCTTCTTGCCCTCGGAGTTGAGCAGCAGCGTGATGGTCATGGCGTGGGCGTCCTTGCCGAGCTTGCGGCGGATGAGCTCCGTGCCACCAAGCATGTTGCTCCACTGATCGTTGCCGCCGAATTCCATGTTGCAGCCGTAGTGCTGGAACATGTAGTAGAAATCGTAGCTCTGCATGATCATGTAGTTGAATTCCAGGAAGCTCAGGCCCTTCTCCATGCGCTGCTTGTAGCACTCGGCGCGCAGCATGTTGTTGACGGAGAAGCAGGCGCCGACCTCGCGCAGCAGCTCGATATAGTTCAGCGGCTTCAGCCAGGCAGAGTTGCGCAGCATGATCGCCTTGCCGTCGGAGAAGTCGATGAATTTCTCCATCTGACGCTTGAAGCACTCTGCATTATACGCAATGGTCTCCTCAGTGAGCATCTGACGCATGTCGGTGCGGCCCGACGGGTCGCCGATCATCGTCGTGCCGTCGCCGATGAGGGCGATGGGCTTATTGCCCGCCATCTGCAGGCGCTTCATTAGGCACAGGGCCATGAAATGGCCAACATGCAGGGAGTCTGCCGTGCAGTCAAAGCCGATATAGAACGTGGCCTTGCCGTTGTCGATCATTTCGCGGATCGCTTCTTCATTCGTCACCTGCGCGATCAAGCCGCGGGCGACCAGTTCGTCATAAAGTTTCATAAGTTCCTCCTGTTTTTGTCATAAAAAACGCCCTCTGTCCAATGGACAGAGGGCGTAAAACTACGCGGTACCACCTCGTCATCCCCGGCACTTCGCAGCGGCGGGCTCGGGGAGTGCAGCCACACTCCTGCGCGATATCGGGCGCACCCGTCCGGCCCTACTGCAGGTTCAGGCCGGCCGCTCCGGAAGGTATTTCGCCCCGCTTCCCTGCCGCCTTACACCGACCGGCGGCTCTCTGCGCGTGGAGCACGGGGGTACTTCATTCCATCACAGCGTTTTTCTATGGGTATCCTAACAGAAAACCGGTGCTTTGTCAAGTCCGACTTTCCAACATTTCCGCCGCGCTCTGCAGCGTGGTCGGCGTGATGCTCGCGCCGCCGATGATGCGGGCCAGCTCGGCCTTGCGCCCCTCAAAGTCGAGCGGCGTCACGCTCGTGAACGTGCGGCCGTCGTGCTCTGCCTTGGCGATGCGGAAATGCGTATCCGCCAGCGCAGCGATCTGCGGCAGATGCGTTACGCACAGGACCTGCTTCGTACGGGACAGGGCGCGGAGCTTTTCCGCCACACGCTGAGCGGCCCGGCCGGAGACACCGGTGTCGACCTCGTCGAAGATCAGCGTCGGCACATGGTCTCTCTCGGCCAGCACGTTTTTCAGCGCCAGCATGATGCGCGCCAGCTCGCCGCCCGAGGCGACCTTGCTCAGCGGCTTGAGCGCTTCGCCGAGGTTGGCGGACATGTAGAACGAAACGGCGTCCATGCCGTCCTGCGTCAGATCCGTCTCCGTGAAGCGGCAGGCAAATTGTACTTTCTTCATATCCAGCTGGGACAGCTCGTCCAGCACGCGCGCCGTCAGGGCCTCTGAGGCCGCTTTTCGGCATTCGCGCAGGCGGAGCGCCGTTTCCCGTGCCTGCTTTTCCGCCGCGGCGACCTGCTTTTCCAGCTGCTGCAGGCGCTCGTCGGAGAACTCGATCTCCTCCAGCTCCGCTTTTGCCCTGGCAAGGTAGTCCAGAATGGCCGCGCAGTCCGCGCCGTATTTCCGGCGCAGGCGGTGCAGCAGGTCGAGGCGCTCCTCAAGCTGCTCCAGCTCGTCTGCGGAGTACGACAGGCGGTACAGACGGTCACGGAGCTGCTCTGCGGCATCCTGCGCCTGATACATCAGGTCTGCGATCGTGTCGTGCAGCGGCTGCAGCGATTCATCAAAGCGCGCGCTGTGCGCCAGATCGCGCTCTGCCTGCGTCAGGAGAGCCGCCGCGCCCTGCGCCTCGTCCCCGCCGTCCAGACAGGCGGCAGCGTCGCGCAGGCCGTCCGAGAGCTTTTCGGCGTTCTGCAGCAGACGGCGGCGGGCCTCGAGCTGCGTATCCTCATCCGGCTTCAGAGCCGCACGCTCGATCTCATCGATCTGATAGCGCAGCGTCTCCGTGCGGCGAAGCTTCTCGCTCTCGTCCATGCGCAGGTGCGCCATTTCGTGCTGCAGGCTCTGCATGACGGAAAACTGCGCGCGGTACTGCTCCAGCAGCGGCGCATCGGCAGCGAAGCTGTCCAGAAATGTCAGATGGTAGTTCTCATCGAACAGCGCTGCGGAGTCGTGCTGGCCGTGGATGTTGATGAGCTGCAGGCCGAGCCTCCGCAGAATGCCGACCGTGACGGCCACGCCGTTCACGCGGCAGAGATTCTTTCCGTCCAGATAGATCTCACGCTGTACGACGACTTCCGTGTCATAGGGCACACTGTTCTCGGCAAACCACGCAAGCTCCGGCACATCGTCAAAAATGGCGCGAACAGCGGCGCGCGCCGCGCCGGTGCGGATCATATCGCGGTAGGCGCGCTCGCCAAGAATGGCGGAGATCGCGTCGATGACGATGGATTTGCCCGCGCCGGTCTCGCCGGTCATGACGTTAAAGCCGCGCTCAAACAGGATATCCGCCTGCTCGATCACGGCGATATTTTCAATGTGCAGCAGGCGAAGCATGGCGGCTCCTTACTCGAGCATGCGGTGCAGCTCGCGGCAGAACTCCGCGGCAGATTCCTTGTCGCGCATGATGACGAGCGTCGTATCGTCTCCGGACAACGAGCCGACCATGTTCGGCATCTTCAGCGAGTCGATGTTCGCGCCCGCAGCTGCGCCGAGGCCGGGCATGGTCTTGATGACGATGATATTCTGGGCGTAGTCGATGTTCGTGACGCATTCGCGGAAGATCACGCGGAAGCGCGCGCCAAACTTCTCGCCCTCCACGCGGTGCGGCAGGCAATAGCGATAGCCTCCCATGCCGTCGAGGGATTTTACGATCTGCAGCTCCTTGATATCGCGGGAAACGGTGGCCTGGGTGCTGTGGAAGCCGCACTGGCGGAGCTGATCGAGCAGCTGCTCCTGCGTCTCGATGCACCGGTTCTCCACAAGCTCGATGATTTTTTTCTGACGATCGTTTTTCATGGTTCCCACCTACCTGAATTTATTTTGTATGATCTCGAAAAAGCTGCGTCCGGTCAGGCGGAGCAGCCGTGTGACATGCTCAGAGCGGCGTATGGTAATGCGATCGCCGCTGCTCAGGCGGACAGCTTTGCCGCCGTCCACGGAAAGAAAGGCGTTTTTGCGGCCGGTGCGGGCAAGCTGCACCGTGATCTCGCGGTCTGCAGACGTAACGATGGCACGTGTCTGCATATCGTGGGCGCAGATCGGCGTGAGCACAATATTCTGTGCAGCAGGCTCGACCAGCGGGCCACCAGCCGACATGGAATAGGCCGTGGAACCGGTCGGCGTGCAGACGATCAGCCCGTCGCCGCTGAAGGACATCATATCCACGCCGTCGCCCTGCACGGACATCTGCACCACGCGGGCGACCGCGCCCTTCGTGATGACGGCGTCGTTCAGCGCGTCCTCCTCCAGAATGACGCGTCCCTCGTGCTCCGCGCGGACATGGAGCATCATGCGCGGCTCGACGGAGAAATCGTCATCCGCAAGGCGGCGCAGCTCCTTGAGCTCGCTGCTCTCCAGCTCCGCCATGAAGCCCATGGTGCCGATGTTCACGCCGAGGACCGGGATTCCGGCCTTTGTTGCGGCCTTGGAGGCATGGAGGATCGTGCCGTCGCCGCCGAAGCAGACGAGTAGATCGGCATCGCGCAGCTCATGGTTCAGCTCCGTCAGAACAACATTGTCCGGCAGCTCGAAGCTGCGGTCCACATCGAAGGCGAGGCAGATGCGCGTTTCCAGCCCAGCCTCGCGCAGGAGCTTATCGGCGAGCGTGACATATTTGAAGTTCCGGTCCCGGTAGGGATTCGGCGTCAAGACGATCTTTTTCATAGCTTATCCCCTGAGTTCTGCGTGCGCCTGTGCAACGAGCGCAGGAACATCCGGCGTGATGCCGCCCTGCGGCTCCATGCTCAGATGGCCGAGAAATTCAATGTTGCCCTCGGGGCCGCGCACCGGGGAAAACGTCAGGTTGCGGACGGTCAGCTCCAGCTCCGAAGCCAGCGCCAGAAAATTCTGCAGGACCTCTTCATGGACGGCCGGGTCGCGGACGACGCCCTTCTTGCCGACCTTCTCCCGGCCGGCCTCGAACTGCGGCTTGATGAGGCAGAGGATCTGCCCCGTCGGCTTCAGCAGCGCGCGGATGGCGGGCAGGACGATCCGCAGGGAAATGAAGGAAACATCCACAACGGACAGGTCCAGCGGCTCTCCGAGCTGCTCCGGCGTGACATAGCGGATGTTCGTCCGCTCCATGCACACCACGCGCGGGTCCTGCCGGATGCTCCAGGCAAGCTGGCCATAGCCGACATCGATGGCGAAGACCTTCTTCGCGCCCTTCTGCAGCAGGCAGTCCGTAAAGCCGCCCGTCGAGGCGCCCGAGTCGCTGCAGACGAAGCCGGTCGGATCGACGCCGAAGTCGCGCAGCGCCTTTTCAAGCTTCAGGCCGCCGCGGCTGACGTAGGGGCAGGGATTGCCCCGCAGCTCTACAACGGCCTCGTCCTCGACCGGCGTACCGGCCTTGTCCGATTTCTGCCCGTTGACATAGACCTCGCCGGACATGATGAGCGCCTGCGCTTTGCTTCGGCTGTCGCACAGGCCGCGCTCCACGAGAACGACATCCAATCGTTCCTTATGCTTCATTCTGACATACCTCCCAGGCAGCGTCAGCAAGAGATTTTGCGTCCAACCCCGCCAGGCGGTACAGCTCCGGCACCGCGCCGTGGGGAATAAAGCGGTCGCCGAGATTGCACAGCCGCACAGGCCCGCCCACTCCGCGAGCACGGAGCGACGCCAACAGCTCCTTGCCGGCGCAGCCGATGCACACGGACTCCTCTGCCACGAGCAGGCGGCCCGTCTTCCGCATGGAGGCGGCGACGGTGCGGACATCGAGCGGCTTGATGGAGGGCAGCTTCAGGACCTCGGCGGAAATGCCGCGCGCCTGCAGCATCTTTGCCGCGGCAAGCACCTCGTTGACGAGCGTCCCGTAGGTGACGAGGGTAATGTCGCTCCCCTCGCGCAGGCACGGCTGCTCTGCGATGCCGGTAAACGTGCCGTCGCACCCGCGGGGATAGCGCACGGCAACCGGGCCGGTCATCTCCAGCACAGCGCGGCGCAGCATCTGACCCAGCTCCGCCTGACTGGCGGGGCACAGGACCTGCATGCCGGGCACGGAGCGCAGATAATTCACGTCGAACACGCCGTGGTGCGTCTCGCCATCCCCGCCGACAAGGCCGGCGCGGTCTACGGCAAATACGACATGCAGTCCGAGCATGGCAACATCCTGCAGCAGCATGTCATAAGCGCGCTGCAGGAATGTGGAATAGATCGCAACAACGGGGATCATTCCCTGCTTGGCGAGGCCGCCCGCCATGGAGACAGCGTGTCCCTCTGCAATGCCGACATCGAAGCAGCGCTCCGGATAGTGGGCTGCAAAGGCATCGAGGCCGGTCCCGCGCAGCATGGCGGCTGTAATGGCGCAGATGCGCGGCTCCTGCGCGCCGAGCGCGTCAATCGTTTCGCTGAATGTGTCGGAAAATGTCGGAAGATGGCCGCAGCGCGGCTCCATCCCCTTTTCGGGGTCGAAATGGCCGATGCCGTGGAACACATCGGGGTTCTCCTCAGCAGGCGCGTAGCCCTTGCCCTTCTGCGTGATGACGTGCAGCAGGACCGGATGCCGGCGGTCCTTGACGAGCCGGAGCATATATTCCAGCCGTTTCAGATCATGCCCATCTACGGGGCCATAATATTCAAAGCCCATCTCCTCAAAGAACGTCGTGCCGAAGAGCATACGCTTCCAGTGCTCCTTGAGCCGGTGCGTCAGGCGGTAGAGGCACTTTCCGCCGGGCACCTTTGCCGTGACGGCGCGATAGGCCTTTTTGATGCGGTAATAGCCCGGCCGCGTGCGGATGAGCGCAAGATGCTGGGCAATGCCGCCGACGTTCGGCGTGATGGACATGCCGTTGTCGTTCAGGATAACGATGAGCTGCTCGCTGCTCTCCCCGGCATCGTTCATGGCCTCATAGGCCAGGCCGCCGGTCATTGCGCCGTCGCCCATCAGGGCCACGACGTGATAGTCCTCATGCTGCAGCGTGCGGGCACGCGCCATGCCGAGGGCGGTGGAGACGGAGCTGGAGGCGTGACCGGCCACAAACGGGTCCGTCACGCTCTCCGACGGCTTTGGAAAGCCCGCAAGGCCGCCGAACATACGCAGTGTGCGGAATTCGTCCCGCCGGCCGGTCAGGATCTTGTGGACATAGGACTGATGCCCCACGTCGAACAGGAGCCGGTCACGGCTCGTATCGAATACCCGCTCCAGCGCAACACTCAGCTCGACAACGCCGAGGTTCGAGGCCAGATGACCGCCCGTCCGGGCGACATTCAGCACCAGAAACTGTCGAATCTCGTCGCAAAGCTGGCGCAGCTGCGCGTCATTCAGCGCGCACAGCGCCTCGCGGGAATTGATGGTATCTAATAAAGTCAAAAATGACACACCCTCAGACTGTCACTTTTTCTTTTTCTTCGGGAGCTTGCCGGTAAAGAGTGACTTGATGTAGTAGATCAGCTTGGAGGTCGTATGCACGATCTGTGTTGCCTTGCCGGTGGCGATATTCTTGCCGCAGGCCTTGCCGGCGATCGTTACACCGGACACCAGCGCGGACATGATCAGCTGTGCCACCGTTTCGGAATTGACCATGGTAAGAGCGCGCACGGCCACAACGGCGGAAGCCGAGCCGGATACGACGCCGCAGATATCGCCCACGACGTCATTGCAGAAGCTTGAGACCTTTTCCGCATTGCGCAGCAGGTGCAGAGCCTCGGCAGCGCCGGGAACCTTTTTGGCCGCCATGGCATGGAAGGGCTTCTCCTCGGCCGACATCACAGCCACGCCGATGATATCGAACACGATGCCTAGCGCCACGATCAGCAAAAGTACAAGAAATGCCTCGACAAGCCCTGCCCCCTCCAGCACTGTGGAGGAAAAGAACGAGATCGTCGAGGAAATTACGACTGCCACAAAAAAGACTGTGACGATCCAGCGAATATGACTGTTTTTCTTTTTCCGCTTCCCTTTTGAGGGAGGCTCCGTATGGTTTGCGCTCAAAAATATCTCCTCCGGAAACACTGAAGTCTGTGGGCCGGGCCCACAAGCCAAGAATTTCTAAAGAATGGTGGCAGCAGACAGAGTAAAGCCTGCGGCTTAGGTCGGGTTGGATTTCCCCAGTCGCTGCCGCCCGTCGCCGGACGGCTGTTTCCATTTAAAGCCAAAGCCGGAGCGTTGCCGCATCCGGTACCCGATTGCCACTTAGTCCGCACTGTAATCCTCTGCATGCCCTGAATGAACAGTCAGCCTAGGTGTTTTCCACAGCATTACGCACCGGCTCTATCCTCTTTTGCAGGCATGGTTTCAAGGGGCAATATCGCCAAGCGCCGCGGCCACGGCGGCTGACGCGTCGCTCCCCTATTCCCACATACCCACGCAAGGCAGGCTACGCTACACACAGCACACGATTCTGTGCACCGCAATGCAGGTTCAATCCTGCTTCGTACGCAGTCCGGGTACCCGCAGATACGGAACGGCTGTCGCACAAGAGCAGGTCTCCACGGAAACCGGGTCGGTCGGTATATGCCGTTACACCTCGCCCGGAGACCTTAACCCCCAGCACCCACCCTGATCTGGGCGAAAAAAGCAAGCACCAGGGACTTCATCGATATGCCCTTAAAAGGATTTTTAGGCCCTTCTTCGAAACCGGCGCGCTTTGACTAGGATACTGCGCCACCAATAACATCATACCATAACGGCGGGAAATATACAAGTATCCTTTGTCGGTTTTTCCAAAAAATATCCCGTGATTTTCTACCGGTACAATGGTTTTTCCAATGTTTTCCTCATTAGCAAGCGAAAATATCGGAAATATTTCAAAATAGTGAATATTCAGCCCGCCGAAATAGTTCCATCCGTTCCTGTTCCGCCGGGCCGATCCTGCGCAGCCGGCCGGGCGTGATATACGGCGGATCGGCCCGCAGAAAGGCGAAACAGCGCTTGACAAGGCCGCTCTGCCGTGCTAAACTTGTAGTTGCACAGCGGACAAACGGGCAAAGAATGCCCGCGCTGTAATGACAGGCTGATTGCCGCAGGAGTGACAGCTATGCATTCTTTTGAGAGCGATTATACTGCGGGCGCGCGGGTAGAGATCCTGCGCCGTCTGAACGAGACGAATCTGGAGCAGCTCCCCGGCTACGGCAGCGACAAATACTGCGAGAGCGCAAAGGAAAAGATCCGCGCGGCCTGTGACTGTCCCGGCGCCGACATTTTCTTCATGGTCGGCGGCACGCAGACGAACGCCGTCGTCATCGACTCCATGCTGCCGTCCTACGGCGGCGTGATCGCCGCGCAGACCGGCCACATCAGCGACCACGAGGCCGGCGCCATCGAATTCACGGGCCACAAGGTCATCGCCCTGCCCGTCTACGACGGCAAGCTCCGCGCCGAGGATGTCTGGATGTATATGAAGGACTACTGGCAGGATGCGAGTCACCAGCATTTTGTCTATCCCGGCATGGTCTACATCTCCTACCCGACGGAGTTCGGCACGCTCTACACCAAGCGTGAGCTCGTCGAGCTGGCCAGCGTCTGCCGCTGGTACAATATCCCACTCTACATCGACGGCGCACGCCTCGGCTACGGTCTGATGAGCCCGAAGTGCGACATTACCCTGCCGGAGCTGGCCCAGCTGTGCGACGTGTTCTACATCGGCGGCACGAAGGTCGGCGCGCTGTTCGGCGAGGCCGCAGTCTTTACAAAGCACAACATGCCGCGATATTTCTCCACCATTGCCAAACAGCACGGCGCGCTGCTGGCCAAGGGCCGCCTGCTCGGCCTGCAGTTCGACACGCTGTTTACGGACGACCTGTATTTCCGCATCAGCAAGCACGCCATCAACATGGCCATGCAGATCCGCGATGCCTTCGATGCGCGTGGCCTGCAGTTCTATCTTCATTCGCCGACGAACCTACAGTTCCTCATCATGGAGAACAAGGCCGTCCGTGCCCTGCAGCAGAAGATTGCCTTCCACACCTGGGGCAAGGTCGACGAGGAGCACAGCGTTGCCCGCTTCGCAACGAGCTGGTCCACAACGCAGGAGGATGTCGACGCGCTGATCGACGCCATCAAAACACTGTAAGGCAGAAAAACTTCGGAGCGCTTTCCGGCTGGAAGGCGCTCCGTTTTTTAGCGTTTCTGCGCCGCCTCGGCGCGGCAGCGGATCATTTCGCCCGCAATGCTGATGGCGATCTCCGCCGGGGTCTGCGCCAGGATCGGCAGGCCGATGGGCAGATGAACAGACGCAATGGCCTCTTCGGAGAAGCCCTCCTGCCGCAGCAGGTCGCGCGTCTTGGCCGCCTTGTTCCGGCTGCCGATGCAGCCGATGTAGGACAGCGGATGGCACAGGATGCGGTGCAGGACCTCAAAGTCCGCCATGTGGCCCGGCGTCATGACGACGACGCTGTCATACGGCGTGAGCGTGATATGGTCCTCCAGCTCGGCATACGGCGCGCAGATCACATCGGAGAATTTCTCGGTCAGCTCCTGCCGCGGGTCATAGACCGTCACGGCAAAGCCGACATATTCCAGCACCGGCACGAGCGCCTGCCCGACATGGCCCGCACCGAAGAGGTAGACGCGCCCTGGCTGCGTGAGCGGCTCGGTATAAACAGCAGGCGTTCCCGGCATCCAGACCGGCTGGGCCGCGCACAGAGAGCGGTCCGTTCCGTCTGTGAGAGAGACATCCGTTCTGTCGTCTTCGGCAATGACGAGCTTCAGCCAGCAGGGCGCCGTGGCGTCGAACGCAGCCGCCATGGCGCGCACGAAGTCGGCCTGCTCCGGGCCGAGATAGAGATACGACACGATGACATTGCCGCCGCAGGCCATGCCAATGCCGCCCTCGCGCTCCGAGAGGTCATAGGCCCTCAGGGCCGAGGTCTGCCGCTGCAGAAGCGACAGGCCCTCCTTTGCGGCGAGCAGCTCCAGGCGGCCGCCGCCGACGGTGCCGCGGGTGCTGCCGTCGGCGAACACGGCCATATGCGCGCCTGCGCTGCGCGGTGCGGAGCCGCCGGAATGCACGACGGTGCAGAGGACGACCGGTCTGCCAAGGGTAGCGGCCTCCAGAAGGCTGTGAAGCAGTGCTTTCATGGTTTTCCTCCTCAGTGATCGCGGCTCGTCAGGCGCTGCGCCAGCTCCGTCAGGAACTCCGCCTGACCGAACGGTGCGAGTGCGGCGACCGCACGCTGCGTTTCTTCCGTGATGCGGGCACGGCAGGCTTCCACGCCGTGCAGCCGGACGAATGTATTTTTGTTCTGGTCCATGCCGGTCGCCTTGCCGAGCTTTGCGGCATCGCCGACGACATCCAGAATATCATCCTCGATCTGGAAGGCCAGCCCGAGGCTTGCAGCGTAATCCGCCGCTGCCTGCTGCTGGGCCGGGCTGCCGCCGGCTGCGATGACGCCGAGCTGGCAGGCAGCCGAGATGAGCGCGCCCGTTTTGCGCGACTGGATGGCGAGGACCTCCTCCTCCGTGCAGACGCGGTGCTCGGCCTCCATGTCCAACACCTGCCCGCCGACCATACCGAGCTCGCCCGCGCACAGCGAGAGCACCCGCGTGGCCTTGACGACGCGGGACGCGGGCAGCGGAGCTGCGGCAAGATGGCCGAATGCGGCCGTCAGCAGGGCGTCGCCCGCCAGAACGGCCGTCGCCTCGCCGTAGACCTTGTGGTTCGTCAGGCGGCCGCGGCGGTAATCGTCATTGTCCATACACGGCAGATCGTCGTGGATGAGGCTGTAGGTATGCACCATCTCCACGGCGGCAGCAAACGGCAGGGCGTCCATGGCGCTGCCGCCGCACAGCTCGCAGAAGGCCTGCGCCAGCACGGGGCGAAGGCGCTTTCCCCCGGCAAGCAGGCTGTAGCGCATGGCGTCAAACAGGACCTGCTGCGGCTCGTCCGCATCCGTAAAGCAGGAGTGGAGATAGCCCTCCACGCGGTCGGCATAGCTGCGCAGCAGCGCTTCAAATTCCAGCATCGGCAAGCTCCGTTTCCTGCGGGGCGCCGTCTGCGCCCTTGGTGAGCTGAACGACCTTCAGCTCCGCTTCGTCCAGCAGGCGGCTGCAGGAGCCTGCCAGCCGCGTGCCCTCCTCAAACAGCGAGAGGGCCTCCTCCAGCGGGACGTCGCCCTTTTCCATGCGGCGGACGATCTCATCGAGCCGCTGCAGAGATTGTTCAAATGTGATCGATTCCGTGCTCATGTTGCATCCTCCTGTATTTCCCGCACCTCGGCAGAGGCGCGGCCGTCCGCGAGCCGGACGGTGATCCGGTCGCCGCAGGACAGCGTGCGGACGCTCCGTACCACATGGCCCTGCGCGTCAAATGTCATAGAATAGCCGCGCGAGAGGACCTTCAGCGGGCTCATCGCGTCGAGTTTCGACGTCAGCCGGACAAAGCGCTCGCGCTGCTGCGCCACGAGCCGCTGCAAGGCGGCAATCAGGCGGCGCTGCGTATAGTCGAGCTGCATGCGGCGGTCGTCGATATAGTTTTTCGGGTCGCGCAGGGCGCGCGCTCCGGCCAGCTGGGCCACACGCTGGCGTTCCTGCTTCAGGCGGCGCGTCATCAGCGTGAGCAGCATGGCGCGCTGGGCGGCCAGATGCTGGCGCAGCTCCGTCTGGTCCGGCACGGCCAGCTCCGCCGCGTTCGACGGCGTCGCCGCGCGCAGATCGGCCACGAAGTCCGAGATCGTCACATCCGGCTCATGACCGACGGCAGATATGACCGGAATATGCGAATCGGCAATGGCGCGGGCCACGCGTTCGTCGTTGAAGGCCCAAAGGTCCTCCATGGAGCCGCCGCCGCGTCCGGTGATGATGAGGTCGGCCAGCTCCCAGCGGTTGGCGTAGCGGATCGCCCCGGCGATCTCCGCCGGAGCCTCGGCCCCCTGTACGCGGACGCCGAGCAGCTTGACCTCCGTCAGCGGGTAGCGCTTGCGCAGGATGCGCAGCATGTCGTGCAGAGCCGCGCCCGCGGAGGACGTGATGATGGCGATGCGGTGCGGGAAGCGCGGCAGGGCCTGCTTGCGCTCGCGGGCGAACAGGCCCTCAGCCTGCAGCTTCAGCTTGAGCTGCTCAAAGGCGACATGCAGATCGCCGACGCCCTCCGGCGTGAGCGACGTGCAGTAGAGCTGGTAGGCTCCGTCACGCGGGAACACGGCAATGCGCCCGCCCGCAATGACCTTCATACCCGTCTCCGGCCGGAAACGCAGGCGCATGGCGCTGCCCTTGAACATGACGCAGCGGATGGCGCTCTGGCTGTCCTTCAGCGTGAAATAGTGATGGCCGGAGGGGTAAATTTTATAGTTGCTCAGCTCACCGCGGATGAGCAGCGAGCCGAGAAATTCGTCTGCTTCAAAGCGCTGTCGCAGATACTCGTTGATCTGCGATACCTCAAAGATCTCAGCCATGCAGCGCCCTCCAGGTCAGAACGGCAACGCCGAGGGCGTTGTCCGTGGCGAACTGCGGCGGACAGAAAACGGCCGGAAGTGCCGCGCAGCTGCTGCGCAGCAGCGTGTTCGATGCAACACCGCCTGCAAACACGACGCTGCTGCCGGGATACTCCAGCAGCGCGTTCTCCGTCGCGCGGACGATGGCGCCAATGAGGCAGCGCAGCGCATAGCCCGCCGTCTCCTCCGGGGAATTTCCCGCCGCATGGTACTGCTCGACCTTATTCTGCACGCCGGAAAGGGAAAATGTGCTCCCCTGCACCTTGACGCGGAAGACCTGCCGGTCCTGCGCGGAACGGCTCAGGGCGTCGATGTGCTTGCCGGACGGAAACGGCAGGCCGAGCAGCTTGCCGGTCCGGTCGATGAGCTGACCGGCGGAGATATCCGTCGTACCGCCGATCCTCTCGGCATGCACGCCGCCCTTCTTCTCCGGCGTGACGCGCAGAAGCTCCGTCGTACCGCCGGAAAGATGCCAGGCCAGATGCGGCTCGTCCATCAGCTCCATATGGCCGGAGCCCCACAGCGAGGCTGCGATGTGCCCCTGCTGGTGCGAAAACGGCAGAACGGGCACGCCGAGCGCCGCACCGAGCACCCGGGCCTGCGATTCGCCCGCGAGGAAGCAGGGCATGTACGAACCCTCTACGGCGCGCGGCCGCGTGCTGACACCGACAGCTTCAAAGCCCGCGTCCGTGCCGATATCCGAAAACAGCCTGTCGGCAAGCTCCGGCAGGCGTTTTACATGGGCGAACAGCGCATCACTCTGGCGCAGTCCGAGCGCGCCCTGCTCCACATCGAGCAGACGCGAGATATTGTGACCTTCTGTGCCGTCGAAGGACGCGACCGAGGTCGTATAGTTGCTGGTGTCGAAGGCGAGCACCCTCATGGCTGCTGCGCCTCCTCCGGAGCAGGCTGCGTCTCTTCGGCCGGAGTCTCCTCCGGCTGTGCTTCCTCCGGCTGCGGGTCCGCAGGGGCTTCGGTGTTCGGCTTTGCGCCGCGCGCCACGGAGCCGAGGATGCCGTTCACAAAGGAAACGACCTGCGCGTCCTCATATTTCCGCGTCAGCTCCACGCACTCGTTGATGGCAACGCCGTTCGGCACATCGTCGACATAGCGCATTTCATAAATGGCAAGCCGCATCGCCGCCTTCGTCAGGCGGGAGATCCGGTGCAGATTCCAGCGCACGGCATACTGGGCGATCAGGGCGTCCAACTCCTCTGCGTGCTCGCAGACACCCGTCACGCAGGTGCGGATATAGTCCATCTGCTTTTTGCTGGGGCGCTCTGCATAGACGTCGTTCTCCGCAGAAAGGCCGCTGTAATAGCTGCGGTCCATGCGGGTCTCGATGGCCTGGGCAGGGTCTTCGCCGGTATAGTCGATCTCATAAATGAGATGCACGGCGACCTCTCTGGCGTTTGAGCGTGTCATGTCATGTCTCCTTGGTATGTAAAGTGAAAGTGAAGGACTGCCGCTCTGCGGCGGGGGGCTGCAGAGCGGCATAGCCTCAGGCCTGCTCCGCCTTCGGCGCGGCAACGCCGCAGACGTTGACATTGACGTGGGCCGGGCGGACGCCTGCCATGGACTCCACGGCGTTGGCGATGCCCTCCTGCACGTTCTTGGCAACGGTCATCACGGGCTGGCCCATCCGGACGACAAGGTTGCAGGCAATGTCAATGACGTTGTCCTGCAGCGTCACGCGGATGCCGCTGCTCAGGTTCTTCTTGCCGAGGATCGCCGTTAGATCAAGCGTCTGCGTGGCGCTCAGGCCATAGACACCCTCGACCTCGCGCACGGCCAGCGAGGCGATGGAGGCGATGACGTCCTCCGAAATCAGAATGTTCCCGCCCTCCTGGGGCTGAACGATGTAATTTTTGCTTTCTGCCATGGTATTGACCACCCTTTCTCCGAAGCCGCCGCAGGGCATGCTTCGCGATTGTCCTATTTATTTTATCACATTTTACGGAAAATACAATAGCGGCGTTGCGAAAATCGGATCGTCAAATGCGGAAAGCCGGGCACTCAGGCCTCACTGCCCCTTTTCCGGCTCAACGCCGATGACACGGATGTCCGAAAGCTTGCAGCTCGTCTGCGAGAGCACGATATCCGACAGCAGGGCGACGTCCGACTGCGTCAGGCCGTCCTCCGGCGCGGCGACGGCGACGGAGATGCCGTCCTCACTGATATAGGCCACGCAGTCCTGATAGCCCTTGGCCACGATGAGGCTCTCGATCTGGGATTCGGCCAGCGCGTCCGAGATGATGCCCTCGAGCTTGGCGCTGCTGGCGGCATCGCCGTCGGCATAGGCAATGGTCTCCTGCAGCAGCTCGACGGCCTCGTCCCGCGCCGTCTGACGGGAGAGCCGCATCTGGGCGAAATACTCCGCCTGCGTCCCGGTCTGCTGCACCGGCGTCACCAGCGCGTCGCCCTGCTCCTGCTGCAGAACGAGCGTCGTGTCGTCGAGGATCTTGCCTGCGTCAAGTGTTTCCGTCAGGTCCGCGGCGCTGTGCCCGGCATACCAGTTCAGATAGATCCCGGCGCATACCACAAGCAGCACACCGGCGGCGATCAGATTGCGTTTCCAAGTCTTTTTCATTGCCATTCCTCCATTATGATCTCATTTTCACGACGGTGATCCGGTCCGTGCTCAGTCCGGTGACGGCGGAGACCGCTTCGAGCAGCCGAAGCCGCACCGCAGCGCTGTCCGCCCCCTCGCAGACGATGAGCGCGCCCTGAAAACGCGGATAGGTCGTCGCGGCTACAGCCGCTTTATCATATGAGCTTCCCTCGGACAAAATGACGGTTTTCCGGGACTCGGAGCTCTGCGCCCCGTCCGAGCTTGCCTGCACGTCCGTCTGGTATTCCACGCGCTCCCCGGTCTCCAGCGTCAGCATCACACTGACCTGCCCAGCGCCCGCGATCTGCTGCAGCATCTGCGTCAGCCGCCGCTCCGTCTCCGCCGCATAGTCCGTCTGCGCCGCCGAAGCAGCCGCGTTGGACTTCTGCGTCGTCTTTTTCCCGCCCGGCAGCAGCAGGAGCGCCAGACCGAGCAGCAGAACCAGCGCGGCATAGCGGTATTTTTTCAGCCCCTGCCAGAGCTTTTTCGGATCGATCTTCCCCAAAGCCATTCCTCCTGCTCACCCATAGGTCTTCCACGTCTGCCGTTCAGTCGGGATGCCGAGCGATTGCGACAGAAATTCCGACAGCGCCCGGACCTGCTCCGGGTCGAGCGTCCCCGTCAGCGTGGCGGACCACGGCTGCGGATATTCCTCCTCCGTCAGCGTGACGTCGGCCCGGACGAGCATGCCCAGCGCCTCCGCCTGCTTTTCAATGGTCCGCTCCGTGTTCTCCCGGATGAGGTCGCGGAGCATGTCCTGCCGCGTCCGGTCCGTTCCGGAGGCATCATAGTCGAGCGCACGCTCGGCCTGCTCCAGCACGTCCGTGAGCGTCCGCGCATCGAGCCGCAGCAGCGGCGTAACGCAGACGAGCAGGGCCAGAAGACCCGCCGCAAAGCGCACGACGCGCTCCATCCGGCTGCCGTGGGAAAGCGCAGAGGCCAGCACGGCGATCATGCTCACCGCCACAACGGCGGTCAGATAGCTCCGGATCGCCTCCATCATCCCACCACCTTCAGAAAGCACACAACGGAGATAAGCAGCATGAGCGCGCAGGCCCCCGTCATGGCGAGCAGATAGCCCATGGCCGTGGCGGCATGCTTCACGAGCTTTACCTGCTGCGGCATGCCGATCGTTCCGCTGACGGCCGCCGTCCCCTTCAGGAGCAGATACTGCGCACCGATCTTCAGAAACGGTGCCAGGCAGATGGCGAGGACTGCCAGCATACCGAACACGCCCATGGAGCTTTTCAGGGCCGAGGCGCTTGCCAGCAGCGTTTCGGACGCGTCGGACAGGATGCTCCCGACCACGGGCACCATGCCGGAGACGGCCGCCTTCGTCGCGCGCACGGCGGCGGCATCCGCACTGCCGGAGATGACGCCCGTCACGGTCAGGTAGCCCGTGAACACGAACAGCACGACACGCAGGCTCTTGGAGATCAGCCAGCCCACGAATTCCCGCAGCTCGGAGAGCAGGCTGTCCGCAAGCGCAGCCTCTGCCGCCGCCACGACAAGATAGACGCTCACGCCCGGCAGGAGCAGCCGCGCGATCAGGCGCGACAGCAGGCCGGAGAACAGGGCCGTTCCGGCGTAAAGCGTCCCGGCTGATACCGTCCCCCCGCTCATGGCCATGGCGGACGCCATGACCGGCAGCAGGCAGGCGCTGTAGTCCGAAAGACGCGTGACCGTCTCTGAAGCCAGCGAAATCATGGACTGCATCCCGCCAAGGCAGGCCGCACAGATGCCCAGCGCACCGACGGCCGAGACGGCGTTCACAGGGTCCTTCTGCGCACTCATGTGCACGACGGCGCACAGCGTAACCATGGCCAGCAGCACCGCGCACAGGCGAAGGCCGCTGCGCAGCGCGCCGCCGCTCCCACCGGCCGCCGCGCGCAGGATGCTCCGTACTCCGCTGCGGAAGTCCGGCGTACCGTCCGGCGAAAACCCGTCCAGCACCTCTGCGGCCTCGTCGGGGAGGCTCTGCGTCAGCTCGTCCGCGCCGAGCACGTCGCTCAGCGCCTCCGTTGGCTCCGCTGCCAGAACGGGAGCCGTCAGCAGGAGCAGAACGGCCAGAAAAACGGCGATTTTTTTCACATCATCCCTCCAGCATAGTCCGCAGCAGCGACAGCACGGCCTCCAGCAGCGGCAGGGCCGTGTAAATGCCGAGCACGCTCCCGCACAGCTCAATGAGCCGCGCCACGGTGCTCTCACCCGCATCGGCGCAGACCGAGGCCGTCAGCTGTGTCAGAAGGCCGATGCCGACCGTGCGCAGCAGCGGCTGCAGCAGTGCAGGCTCCAGTCCTGCCAGCTGGCGAAGCTCCGACAGAAACGATACGACCGGCTCTGCCAGACGCACGATGCTCACAGTCATGGCGGCGCAGGCGGCCAGCGTCAGCAGGAGCGCCAGTACGCCGTTCCCCTTTTTCAGGACCAGCCCGAGCAGCACGGCGATCAGCCCGAGCCCGGCCACCTGCAGCAGCGTGTCCATCTAAAACCGGAACAGCGACTGCACGAGGTCGAACAGCTGCGCGATCTTCTGCGCCACGATCATCAGCACCACGACGAGCCCGGCCAGCGTCGTCATGGTCGCCTGCTCCTCGCGCCCCGAGCGCACGAGGACCTGATTCAGAATGGTCACGATGATGCCGACCGCGGCGATCTTGAATATCAGCTGCACATCCATAGGCTACACCGCCAGGATCAGGAGCGCCAGCCCCGTGCAGAGGCCCAGCGCGGCATAGCACTTCGCACGCGGGCGCTTTTCGGCCTCGCAGCGGGCCAGCGCCGCCTGCAGGCGCTTTGCCGTCAGGTCCAGCATACGGTTCTCCCCGTCGAGATCATAGCGCCCGAGGGCGCTGCACAGCTCCAGCACCGCCATGACCGCATCCTGCGGCAGCTGCAGGCCCCGCGCGGCCTCCAGGGCTGCGGCTGCGGCCCGGTCCCGGCTGACGGGCTCGCGGAGCTGCGCGGCAAAGCAGCGGAAAAACGCGGCGGGCGGCCCCGCCAGCCTGTCCGCCACGAGGGCGCAGACCTCCGGCAGCGGCTGCAGGGAATAATTGATCTCGCAGCGCAGCAGCTCTATGGCGCGGCAGAAGGCCTGCAGATGGCGCGCCGCGCGGTAATACCGCACCCCGGCCGTGATGCCGAAGCTGCCGCTTGCCAGCAGCACCAGCGCGCCTCCGAGCAGTCTAAGCATGGTCCAGCCCCCTTTCGATGCGCACGGAACGATCCGGCAGCAGAAAGGCCGCCATGCGAAAAAAGCCGTCCTGCAGCAGCGCGCGGTACAGCGGGCGGCTCTCCAGCTCGCGCCGGTCGGCCGCATGCGCCGTGGCAAGAAAGCGCACGCCGCAGTAGGACGCGCGCCGGATCGCAGCGATGTCCGCCTCGGCCGTGATCTCGTCCACGGCGATCCACTCCGGATTCATCGTGCGCAGCAGCAGCTCGATGCCCGCCGCCTTCGGTGCACCGGACAGCACGTCCGTGTGCGCGCCAAGGCGGAATTGCGGCACGCCGGAGGCACAGGCCGCCAGCTCCAGCCGCTCGTCCACAACGCAGATGCGCCAGCCGAACCGGTCGGAGAGCTGCCGGATGAGGTCGCGCAGCAGCGTCGTCTTGCCGCTGCCCGGCGCGCCGCACAGGAGCACGGACTGTGGCCGCGCCCAGAGCGCATCACGCAGGCGGTCGGCAATGCCGTCCGGCTGGCGGGCGATGCGCAGATTCAGGGAAGACGGCTCGCGCAGGGCCGTGATCGTGCCGTACTGCACGACGGCCGTTCCGCAGATACCAAGCCGGTGTCCGCCCGGCAGCGTGACAAAGCCGCAGCGGGTCATTTCCTGCATGGCATAGGCCGAGCGCTGCGTTGCCTGCTCCAGAATGCCGCGCAGCAGCTCCGGCGTGACCGGAGCAAGCGGCAGCGCCCGCTCCTTTCCCGCGATCCGGCAGGCGGGCGGCTGCCCGCAGCGCAGGCGCAGCTCCTCCATGGCCCCGGCATCCGGCAGCCGGTCGATGGCCTGCCGCAGCCCGGGTGGGCAGATGCGCAGGGCCTGTCTCACTTCTTCCGTCATGCTCGTCCCCTCCTGCCCTTACTCTATGCGTCCGGTGCAGATGGTAGGACAAAAAATAAGCCGCCCCGGAAAACCGGGGCGGCAAGGTTCGTGCAAGGAAGAACCGATGATCGGAGCTGAGAAACATCTGAATGAAATCTGCAAGAGTGGATGGTGAGAGATTTTTTGCTAAGCCGATGTTTGGGAAACGCAGGAATACTTTGTGTATTTCAAGTTTCCCGAACAGATGGATCAGCGAAAAAGATCCGGCATCCACCGAAGCCGATTTATTCAGAGGTTTCTAACTTAATTGTGCGTCTTGCGGATGGCGCGGATGAGCGTCGAAACGGCCGGGCTCAGCACAAGATTGAGGCCGAGCTCGACGAGGAAGTTCACACCCGCCAGAGTGAAGAGCGCATACGTCAGCAGCGCGGAGCCTGCGGCCCATGCACGGAGCGTCTCCTGGAAGAACAGCACCATGCCGAGCAGGAACACACCCGTGTTCACGACCGGCGCGGTGATGGCAGCCAGCAGAACGGCGACGGCATTGCGGCCGAGCGCGGCATCCTTCCGGGCGACGAGCCGGTAGACAAGGCCGGCGCACCAGCCGGACAGCGTGCCCTTGCCGATGCAGACGACGGCGCAGAGGAACGGATTGGCCAGAAAGACCAGGTTTCCGCCCATATCCGCACCGGTAGCGGAGTTGATGTAGACAACAAGGCCGAACACCGTGCCGAGGATCGCACCCGCTCCCGGGCCGTAGAAGGCTGCGCCGACCACGATGGGAATCAGCGTCAGCGTGATGGAGACCGTGCCGATCTTGATGACACTGCTGAGAAGCTGCAGCACCACGACGAGCGCGGCCAGGACGGCAATGCCGACCATACGGTTGATTTTCTGATGATTCAAGGGAATACCTCCTGCTGTCGCTCCGGACGACCCGGATGCAACGCAAACATTTATTTTGCAGCCGGGGCGCGCCTTGCCACGGCCCGGCATACAAGCAGATCAGGGAAGCTCGTCCTCGACGGGCGGCGCGGGCGGGGCATAAGTGCCGTTCTGCATCTGCTCCCACTGCTCGCGGGTGATGAGGAGCTGGCGCGGCTTTGCGCCCTCATACGGGCCGATGATGCCGCGTTCCTCCATCTCGTCCACGATGCGGGCCGCACGGGCATAGCCGAGCTTCAGCCTGCGCTGCAGGAACGAAACGGAGGCCTGCCCCGTCTCCAGAATAACGTCGACCGCCGCCGGAAGCAGCTCGTCGCCCTCACCGGTGTCCTGCGCGGCTGCGCCGCTGTCGGGCTTGCCGCTCTGCTCGGCGCGTCGTTCGATCTGCTCCATGACCTCGGCGGAGTAGTCGCTCTGCGACTGGGCCTTGACCGCGTTCACGACGGCCTGCACCTCTTCATCCGAGATGAAGCAGCCCTGCACGCGCTTCGGCTTGCCCTGCCCAAGCGGCGCAAAGAGCATATCGCCCTTGCCGACGAGCTTTTCCGCGCCCGGCGTGTCGAGAATGATGCGCGATTCCATGGCGGACGAGACCGCAAAGGCAATGCGCGACGGGATATTGGCCTTCATCAGACCGGTGATGACGTCCGCGGACGGACGTTGGGTGGCAATGACGAGGTGGATGCCGGAGGCGCGGCCCATCTGCGCAATACGGCAGATCGACTCCTCGACCTCCTTGGCGGCCACGAGCATGAGGTCGGCCAGCTCGTCGATCACAACGACGATCTGCGGCAGCTTCTGCCGCTCCGGGTCGCCTGCGATTGCCTTGTTATAGGAGTCGAGGTCGCGCACGCCCTCCTCGGACATCAGGCGGTAGCGGCGCATCATTTCCGTTACGGTCCACTGCAGGGCGCCTGCGGCCTTCTTCGGATCGGTGACGACCGGGATGAGCAGCTGCGGAATGCCGTTATACACGCCGAGCTCGACCATTTTCGGGTCGACCATGATGAGGCGCACCTCATCCGGCTTGGCCTTATACAGCAGCGAGACGATGAGCGTGTTCATGCACACGGACTTGCCGGAGCCGGTCGTACCGGCGATGAGCATGTGCGGCAGCTTGGCGATATCGCCGACGATGCAGTTGCCGCTGATGTCCTTGCCGACGGCGAACGAAATTTTGGACTTGCTGCTGCGGAAGGCCGGAGAATCGATGACCTCGCGGGCGTAGACGGTGTTGACGATCTTGTTCGGCACCTCAATGCCGACGACGGAGACCTTATCGGGAATGGCCGAGATGCGCACACCGGCAGCGCCGAGCGCCAGCGCGATGTCGTCAGCCAGATTCGTGATCTTCGAGAGCTTTACGCCGCGGTCCAGCTCCAGCTCGTAGCGCGTGACGGACGGGCCGCGGATGACGTCGACGATGTGCGGCTCGATGCCGAAGCTCTTGAGCGTGTCGGCAAGGCGCTGGGAATTCTCGCGCATCTCGGACGTGGCGTCCACGCTGCCCTCACGGCGCGGCGTCAGCAGGGAGACCGGCGGGAAGACATACTCCGCCTGCCCGGATTGCTCCGGCTGCGGGATGACAAGTTCCTCTGCGTCCTCCTGCTTTGCAGGCGCAGGACGGACCGCCGGCTCGTCGTGCTGCGGCGCGGGCGCTTCGTCCCACGGCGCGGCAGGCTCCTGCTCCGCGGCGGGCTCCGGCCGGTCCTCCGGCTCCTCCGGAAGCTCCTGCACCGGGACCGGCTCAAAAGCAGGCTCGGGAACAGGCTCCTCCGGGAGCGCTGCCTCCGGCACGACCGTCACGGGATGCTCTGCCGCGTGAAGCGGCTCCTCCGGGACATCGTCACAGGTCACAGAGACCGGTCTCGCAGCCGGGCGCTCCTCCTGCTGCTTTTCCAAATATTCATCCGGCGAGGGAACGCGGGACTTTTTCTTCCGCTTTTCCGCCTTTTCCAGCGGGGGATCGTCCACGGGCAGGTCAAATTCCGCCGCACGGCGCTTTTCCACGCGGGCGATATGGCGGTTGGCCACATGGTTGACGATGCGTTCGGCCGTATCCTGCTCGGGCTCCGGCTCCTCGTCGGGCTCCTGCAGGCGCGGGCGGTTCTTGATGGCCGTGATGATGCTGTTGACCGTCATATTCATGATGGTGATGATCTGCACGAGCATCACAAGGATCAGGACGATATACGCGCCGACGACGGTGATTCCCGTCTTCAGCAGCATGGCCAGCAGACCGCCCAGCAGGCCGCCCGTCGTTCCGGCAATGCCGCCCTTGAACAGTGCGGGCACGACCTTCCACTCCCACGCAAGAGCCTCACCCTGAATGAGATGATACACTGCCGAGACGGTCAGAATGAGCGTGAACACGCTGACGATGCGCAGGCGCACCGGCTTGCCGCGGCTCGTAAACAGGATGACGACCGTGGCGATGAGGGCCAGCGGCAGTATGTAGCGTCCGGACTGTCCGAACAAGCCCGCGATGAGCGACGCGAACGGCTTGATCAGAAAGGCCGTGGTATTAAAGCAGCAGATGATGGAGAAGATCGCCAGAAAAATGCAGACGAGCGCCCAGATCTCGCGGCGGTTCTGCGTCTGGCGCTTCTGCGCGGCGGTCTGCTTTGCAGTCGGCTTTTTAACGGGTTGCGATTTCCTTGCCATGATTCCCCTCCGTTCAGGCATTGATAAGCGCCAGGATCAGCGCGATAACGGCTGCATCCCAACAATAATAGGAAAAAACACGCAGCTTTTCCCGGTGCAGCAGATATTTGAGATACTGCAGGGCAAAATATCCGGCCACGGTCGAGGCGACGAGCGCGACGAGCATCGGCAGCCACAGCGACGCAGAAAACGTCCCCACAATGACTGCACGCAGCAGGCGGTAGACGAATTCACACAGCGAAAAGCCGAGCGCCAGCATCGCCGTAAAGCGCAGGGCAAAATCCGTCCGCAGGTCTCGCAGACGGCAGACAGCCAGCGTCAGGCCGAGCGGCGACAGGCCGGGCAGCACGGCGGCCAGACGAGTCGCGCCTGCCAGCAGCGCATCCGGGAGCATGAGCGCGCGGGCATCCTTCTGTCCGCCGGGCCGTCCCGCAGCAAACAGGATAAGGCCGTTCAGGCAGAAGAACGCGGCGATGAGCGACAGGCGCGTGATGCGCTCTGCCGCTGCGCACCAGATCAGGCTCAGCAGACCGATCGGGAGAGCAAGCAGGCCCATCAGGACGGCGCGGCGGCGTGGAGACGGCTGCCGGGCGCGTTTTCCGCGCTGCGGGCGGCGCGCAAGCTCCCCGCAGGTCAGCTGCAGCTCTCCGGGGAAAGCCAGCACGAGCGCAGCGCTGAGCCCGAGCGTGATGGCCGCCCGGACGTACAGTCCCCCGCCCTGCGTGAGCGGCGAGAGCGCGAATGCGTCCTGCAGCACGGCCGCATGCCCGCTGAACGAGACCGGCAGCAAGCCGGTCAGCCCCGCGACAAGGCCATAGATCAATGCTTCCCAAATCTTCAAACCAAGAATCTCCTGTAATTTTGCTTTGAAGATTATTATAGCACAGGAATGTTAAAATTGCTATCCCTTGTTTCCCTGTTTTCGGGAGATCATCCGGTGCAGACACTCCAAGGCATCGTGTAGGCCGCCCAGACGGTCAATGAGGCCGCTTTCCACGGCCTCACGCCCATAGACGATCGTACCGACGTCCGTGGCGATCTGCCCGGTCGCCATCATATAGTTCGAGAACTGCTCGCGCGTGATGCGGGAGTTCGCCGTGACAAAGTCCGTGATCTGCTCCTGAATACGCTGAAAATAGTGATAGGTCGCCGGTGCGCCGACCACGACGCCGCTCATGCGCACAGGGTGGATCATCATGCTGGCCGTCGGGACGATCATGCTCTTCTTGGCCGAAACGGCCAGCGGGATGCCGATGGAGTGCCCGCCGCCCAGCACGAGCGACACGGAGGGCTTCCGCATCCCGGCGATCAGCTCCGCAATGGCAAGTCCCGCCTCGATGTCGCCGCCCACGGTGTTGAGCAGGAGCAGCAGGCCGTCGATGTCCTCGCTCTCCTCGATCGTGGCCAGCAGCGGCAGCACATGCTCATATTTCGTTGTTTTGATCGTCTCGGGCTGTGCCTGATGGCCCTCGATCTGCCCGATGATCGTCAGGGTATAGATATTGCCGCGCTTCGTCTGCGTCAGCCCCGCGCCAAGCTCCTCCAGCCGCTCCTGCGCCCTGCTCTGTGTTTCGTCCATGCCGTTCCTCCCTGTTTTTTCTGCTCCTTAGTATGGTGGAACGGGAGGCAAATCATTCAAAGTGCTTGAAAAAACACGAAAAAATGTTATACTAGTCTAAAATGAAGCAAAGGAGCAATCACCATGGAATTTACTTATACGCCGCACGGCGTCTGCTCGCGCCAGATCCTGCTGGAGCTAGACGGCAATAAGGTCTCGAATGTTCGCTTTATCGGCGGCTGCAGCGGCAACACGCAGGGCGTCGCCCGGCTGGCCGAGGGCATGGAGGTCGATGAGCTGATCTCCCGCCTGCAGGGCATCCGCTGCGGCTCGAAGCCCACGTCCTGCCCGGACCAGCTCGCCAAGGCGCTGCTGGCCGCCAAGGAGCAGCAGAACGGATAACAGAAAATACCAGCAGCGGCATGGCCGGACCGGCCATGCCGCTGCTGTAATGATTGGGCGAATATGCGGATTTTCGCAAGTGCTGCTGCAGGCTTAGCCGCATGCTTTTCACTCAATCATCGTAGCCCGAGATGTACAGCTCTTCGTAAATGATGCGGTAAATGCGGTCACTGGCACGGCGCAGGTCATAGACGTAGTAGAAATACTCCTTGATGAGCCCGGCCCACCAGTCCACCTGCCCCTCCGGGAAGAAATACTGCTCGACCGTGTAATTCTGCCCCAGCGTCTCAGCGGCCATGGTCAGAAGCGTCTCAGCCTCGAACGATGTTGCGCACATACCGAGGCAGTCGCGCACAAAGCCCGGATACTGCGACAGCGGCATGGTCTGCAGCGTGTTGAGGATCGAGAGAATGACCTCACGCTGGCGGCCGGTGCGCTTGCGGTCGCTGTCCGTGGCACTGCTCTTGCGGATGCGGGCATAGGAGACCGCTGTTTCCCCGTCAAGCAGGCAGTCGCCGACATGGACGTTCGGATAATTGGAAAGATAGCGCGCCTCATCCTCGTCGATGTTGACTGTCACACCGCCGATCCGGTCGATGATCTGCGCGAGCTGTTCAAAATCCACGGCAATATAATCCGACACGTTCAAGTAATAGTTATAGTTCAGATTCTTGACGGCCATCGCCGCGCCGCCCCAGGTGTAGGAATAGGCCAGCTTGGAAAATGAGGCGAATTCCGGGATAAAAACATAGGAATCGCGCGCAAGCGAGATAAGCTTGATCTTCTGATGCACGCGGTCGAGCGCAACGAGCATGACGCTGTCGGACGAATCGACGCCGTCGAGGCCGAACAGCACGAACACCTGAATTTTGCTTGCATCGCTGCTGAGATAGCTGCTGCGCGGGGCCTTGCCCGTGTCGAGCTTGGCCAGCGCCTCGGCCGGGATATCATTATTGGACAGCAGGTAGCGATCGACCTCCGTGAAGGACGGCAGATCAGCCAACTGCTCCTCCAGACCGGACAGCGCCTCAGAAAAACGCTCCTCGCGTTCCAGGCGGCCGTCAGCCTCCGTCGCCGTCTGGTGCAGGTCGCTGGCGGAAAGCGAATCGAAATCATCGTCCGTCGTCATTTTGCCGGTCAGGTAATGGTCGGCATACAGCAGTCCGCCTGTCAGCACGAGCGCAACGAGCGCCAGAGCAAGGCCCCAGGCGGCAAAGCCGCGGCGGCGCTTTTTCCGCAGCAGACCGGCGACGGCAAGCACGGCAGCCAGCCCGGCGGCTCCCACGCCGAACGGCAGGCCGCGGCGCAGCACGGTGATATCTCCGGCGGCAAGCGAGCCGTTGCGGTAGCCGAGCCAGATGCGCAGCAGGGCGGCAGCCAACAGCGCCAGCACGATGACGGCCAGGAAAAAGGCAGGCAGGCCCGCGCGCTTTTTCTTTCGTGCGGGACGGTGATAGCCCTCCTGTACGGGTCGATCCTCCATAAAACACGCTCCTTCCGGGAAGTACTTTTCTGCATTATATCACAGGAAGCGGCAGAAGGCCAGTACCGATACAAAAAAATAGCGGAGGAGAAGGCAAGCCTTCTCCCCCGCCGGATCGATGCGTCAGCAGCCGCAGCCGCCGCAGCCGCAGTTGTTGTTGGCCGCGTTGGCGCAGCCGCCGTTATTTCCGCAGCAGCAGAACAGCAGGAGCAGGATGATGATCCACCAGCAGTTGCCGCCGAAGCAATTGGAATTGCAATTCATAGTCAGGAACCTCCCGTTTGGATTCTGAGCACTCGGCTCATTCCATGTTATGACGGCGGGCCGCAAAAGTGCGGGAGGCGGGACAAAAAACAAGAGCCGCTGCATCAGCAGCGGCTCTGGCTATGCAAGAAAACGGGAATCAATAGCCGCGACGCTTGTTCTTACGAGCAGCTTCGGACTTCTGCTTCCGCTTGAGGCTCGGGCTGACGTAATGCTCACGCTTCTTGACCTCAGCGATAACGCCATCCTTCTGGCAGCTGCGCTTGAAACGCTTCAGCGCGCTCTCCAGAGACTCGTTCTCCTTCACGCGAATTTCAGACATTGATTTCCCTCCCTCCGGTGCATCCGGCTCAATCCGGGATGCTTTCAGGGCCGATATAACGGCATCAATTATTATAGTCAATCGCAAGTCAAAAGTCAAGCGATCTCTACAATTTTTTTCAAACTTTTGCCGATTTCAAGCCGAGCGGCCGGATTCCATCACTTTACGATGAGGTTGACCAGCTTGTTTTTGACAACGATGCTCTTGCGCAGCGCGCCGCCGGTCTTCTCGAGGAAGCGGGCGATCTTTTCGTCGGCCAGCGCCGTCTGAACGACGGTCTCGTCGTCAAGGTCGGCTGCAACATGGATCGTGCCGCGCAGCTTGCCGTTGACCTGAACGGCCATGTCGATCTCCGCATCGCGGCACTTCGACTCGTCATACGCCGGCCAGGCCGAGACGGAGCAGATGCCCTCGAAGCCGTGCTGCTGCCAGATCTCGTCGCAGATGTGCGGCGCAAACGGGCTGAGCAGCTGCAGGAGCGTTTTGAGCTCGGCAGCGTTGCAGCCGTTGTCCGTCAGCGTGGACGTCAGCGTCATGAGCGCGGCCAGCGCGGTGTTGCCCTTGAGCGCATCGATGTCCGACGTGACCTTGCGGATCGTCTTGTGCAGGATGGACTCGTTCTTGGCAGAGTATGCCGTCTCGTGATCGGTGACGGTCTCGGCCAGATTCCATACCTTGTCGAGAAAGCGCTTGCAGCCCTTCACGGCGTTCGTCGACCAGGAGGCGGCCTTCTCGAAATCGCCGATGAAGATGATATAGGTGCGCATGGTGTCCGCACCGTATTCGGCGATGACATCCGTGGGGTTGATGACATTGCCGCGGGACTTCGACATCTTGATGCCGCCCTCGCCGAGGATCATGCCGTGGCTCGTACGCTTGGCATAGGGTTCCTTCGTCGGCACGACACCGATATCATAGAGGAACTTGTGCCAGAAGCGGCTGTAGAGCAGATGGAGCGTCGTGTGCTCCATGCCGCCGTTGTACCAGTCGACCGGGCTCCAGTAGCGCAGAGCCTCCGGCGAGGCAAGGGCCTCGTCGTTGTGCGGATCCATATAGCGCAGATAGTACCACGAGGAACCGGCCCACTGGGGCATGGTGTCCGTTTCACGCTTGGCTGGGCCGCCGCAGCAGGGGCAGGTCGTGTTGACCCAGTCCGTGATGGCGGCAAGCGGAGACTGGCCGTCGTCCGTCGGCTCGTAGCTCTCGACATCCGGCAGCTCCAGCGGCAGGTCCTTCTCATCGAGCGGGACGGTGCCGCACTTCGGGCAGTGGACGATGGGGATCGGCTCGCCCCAGTAACGCTGGCGGGAGAAGACCCAGTCGCGGAGCTTGAAGTTGACCCTCGCCTCACCGATGTGCTTCTCCGTCAGGTATTCCGTGATGGCCTTCTTGGCGTCGGCGACGCTCATGCCGTCAAGGAAGCCGGAATTGACCATCACGCCGGTGGCGCAGTCCGTAAAGGCCGCCTCCTGCACGTTGCCGCCCTTGACGACCTCGATGATCTCGCAGCCGAACTTCTTCGCGAATTCCCAGTCGCGGTCGTCATGGGCCGGGACGGCCATGATCGCACCGGTTCCGTAGGTGGAGAGGACATAGTCCGAAATGAAGATGGGGATCTCCTTACCGTTCACGGGGTTGATGCCCTTCACGCCGCCGAGCTGCACGCCGGTCTTCTCCTTCGTGAGCTCCGTGCGCTCAAAGTCGGACTTCGCGGCGGCTGCCTCCTGATAGGCCTTGACCTCGTCGGCATTCGTCAGGCGGTCCATCCAGCGCTCGAGCAGCGGATGCTCCGGCGAAAGGACCATGTACGTCGCGCCGAACAGCGTGTCCGGGCGGGTGGTGAACACGGTGATCTCATCGCCGAACGTCGAGCCGAAGCGGACCTCCGCGCCGGTGGAGCGACCGATCCAGTTACGCTGCTGGATCTTGACGCGCTCGATAAAGTCGACGTCGTCCAGATCGTCGAGCAGGCGCTGGGCATAGCGCGTGATGCGCAGCATCCACTGGCTCTTTTCCTTGCGGACGACCGGGCTGCCGCAGCGCTCACAGACGTTCTCTACGACTTCCTCGTTTGCCAGCACGCACTTGCAGGACGTGCACCAGTTCACGGGCATCTTGGCCTTGTAGGCAAGGCCGTTCTTATAGAGCTGCAGGAAGATCCACTGCGTCCACTTGAAATACTTCGGGTCCGTCGTGTTGATCTCGCGGTCCCAGTCGAAGCTGTAGCCGAGCGCCTGCAGCTGGCCGCGGAACGTGGCGATGTTGTTCTTCGTCACGACGGCAGGATGGATGTGGTTCTTGATGGCGTAGTTCTCCGTCGGCAGGCCGAAGGCGTCATAGCCCATGGGGAACAACACGTTCTCGCCCTGCATGCGGTGCTTGCGCGCAATGACGTCCATGGCCGTATAGGGGCGGGCATGGCCGACGTGCAGGCCGGCGCCGGACGGGTACGGGAATTCGACCAGCGCATAGAATTTCTTCGCGTCGCTGCCGGTCCTGGCGGCATAGAGCTGCTTTTCATCCCAGATCTTATGCCATTTGGCCTCGATGGCGGTAAAATCGTACTTCATGTTTCTCCCTCTTTATTCTGCAAAATCAATGGGAACCGGCGTTGCGTCGTTCCACAGGCGTTCGAGATCATAGAAGGCTCGCGTCTCCTCCGTGAAGACATGCACGACGAGGCAGCCGAAGTCCAGCAGGACCCACGTTCCGCCGCGGTGGCCCTCCCGGTGCAGCAACGGCTCGCCCAGCTCATCGGAAACGGCCGCCTCCACGCTGTCGCACAGCGTCTTGACATGCGTGTTGGACGTGCCGGTACAGATCAGAAAATAGTCAGCAATGGACGTGACGTCCGTAACCTGCAGCAGGCGGATCTTCAGGCCCTTGCGGTCGTCGAGTGCCTTTGCGGCGCGCAGCGCCAGCTCCTTGGGTGTATACATGGGGTGTTCCTCCTTATTCTGCCGTCTCCGGCGCGGCGGTCGGCGCTTCCGTGGGCGCCTCAGTCGGAGCCTCCGTCGGCGCTTCCGTCGGGCCCTCGGTCGGCCCCTCCGTCGGGTCCTGCGTTTCGTCGGTTGGGCCCTCCGTCGGCTCCGTGGGATCTCCCGTCGGTTCCGTCGCCGTATCCTGCGTGGGCTCTGTCGGCTCCTGGCGCGGCTGCGTGCTCTTTGTCGGCGTTGTCGCCGTGGTATCACGGGTCACGGTTCCATCCCCGCGCTGAATATCCGTCTTCTGGCGGATGTTGATGTCATATTTTCCGTATTCCTCGGACGTGGGGTTGAAGTGCTCGTTCAGGATCTTCAGCACGCCGTCCGGGTCGAGCTGATAATAGTCGCCGCCCTTGATCTCCACGGCCTCGCCGGGCAGGGTCACGGTGTACATGGCGTTGAAATCGCACTGCATCAGTTCGGAGCCGAGATAGATCAGGTTGCCGACAGTCAGGTCGGTGCGGACATAGGTCGCAAATAGCTCGGCATAGTCCTTCACCTTTGCCAGCGTCGCGGACAAAGCCAGCTTCCGTGCCAACGCTCGCAGGAATTCCTGCTGCGTAGCCGCACGCTCAATGTCCATATCGGCAGCGCCGCTGCGATAGCGGCACAGCTGCAGCGCATGCGCGCCGTCAAGCAGCTGACGGCCCGCCTTCAGGTCGACGTGGATGTTTTCGTCGTCATCGTCATACTGCAGGTCGGTCGGGATATCGAATTCCACGCCGCCGACCATGTCGATCGTCTTTTCAAAGCCCTGCAGATCAACCAGCACATAACCGTCGACTGCAATGGCAAGCGTCTCGCGGATCTTATCGGTCAGCGCACGGATGCCGCGGTCGCCCTGGCCCGCCGCGCTGTAGACGGAATTAATCTTCGGAATGACGTAATTGCCGGTGATATAAGTGTCGCGCGGGATGCTCATCAGGCTGACGGTGTGCTCCTTTGTGTTGAGATTTGCGATCAGGAGCGTATCCGTGCGGGTGCTGTCGCCATCCGTGCCAACAAGCAGGATGTTGTAGATTCCCTCATGGCCGGAGGCGTCCGGCACATCCATTTCGATGCTCTGGCCAGTCTGTGCGTCCGTCTCAACGCGGACGCTCGTGCCGCCGCCGGACTTTTTATCGCCGCCGGACGGAGCGACGGCCGTCGTGCGGCCGAGCAGCGCCAGACACATGGCGACAGAGCCGAGGAACAGCGCGATGGAGGCCAGCAGCAGGATCAGGCCGCGCGTTTTGCCGTTCATGCCGCTGCGCGGCGCTTCGGCACGCGGCGCACGGGGTACGGGAACGCTCTGCGCCGGCTGCGGGGCCGGCCGGCTCTGCGGCTGCTGTTCCGCCGGGCGTGCCTGCTGCGCAGGTCTTTGCTGCGGCTGCGCCGGAGCTTGATGCCGCTCCTGCGGCATGGCCTGCGCCAGCGGCGGGCGCTTCAGATATTGCTGCAGAAGCGGGTTATCATCCTTTTCCGTCTCCGGACCGTGCTGTGCCGCCTCGCGGTTGGCATAATCACGCAGGAGCGGGATCTCCTCGTCATCCGCCTCGGGGCGCTGCACATCGGGCTGCACCGGCGCACTGCGGCGCTCGGCCTGCTTCCCGGCGACATAGCGCCCGCCGGAAGCGCCGCGGCTGCTGTTGCCGAATAGTTTCCTCATTCCGACTTCGTCCTTTCGCTTTTCAAAAAATCTCTGGCCGCTCTGGAATTCACGTCAATGGGCTGACCGGTTTCCGTCAGCAGATCGAGCGACATCTCAAGGCCCAGAAGGACCGCCTCATCCAGATCATGCTCCGCCAGAGCGCGGAGCCGTTCCACACCGGGGAAATCCCGGTTCGGCTCCATGTAATCGGCAAGATACAGGATCTTCTGCAGCAGCGTCATGTCCGGCTTGCCGGTCGTGTGCCAGCAGATAGCCGACTGCACCGCAGCAGATTCCCCGAACACCGCCCCCGCGACCGCCGCGCCGCTTTTGGCGTGCAGCAGCTTCGGGTGACTGCGCTCGAATATATCCAACATCATACCATATTTATCGCATAATTTCAACTGCTCCGGACCGGGGAGCGCCTTTGTGACATCGTGCAGCAGGCCTGCCCGGCGGGCTAGGCCGGGATCCTCACCAAAGCGGGCGGCAAGCTCCGCCGCCGTATGACTGCAGCCGAGCACATGCGGCACGCGCTTCGGGTCGTGCAGCGGCAGGGCGATGCGGGCCAGCGCATCGAGCGGCAGGGCGCGCAGGTCGCTGCGCGTGTGATAAAGCCCCTGTGCGCAGACGGCGTCATAGACCGCAGGCTCGAGATAGTCCTCCCCGCAGCGGAAGGCCAGCATGGCGCGGGCGATGGTGGAGGAATAGGGCAGAAAGTCATTTTCCACCAGCACGACGTCCGCCCCGAAGCGGTCGCGCAGCTGCTGCGCCGCTTCCCGAAGCGTTCTACCGTCGTCCTTTCCGCGATGTGCGACTGCCAGCGAAGCAAGCTTTGCAATGCGCTCCGGCGCATGCCACTGCGCAAATGTCAGCAGCATGTCCGTCCCCATCAGAAACCAGAGGTGGTCGTTGGGATACTGCCGGTGCAGCTCCTCGAGTGTATCGGCCGTGTAGCTTGCGCCGCTGCGGTGCAGCTCCAGATCGCTGATCTCCGCAAACGGGAGGTCCTGCGCAGCCAGCCTTGTCAGCTCCAGACGCGTGTGGGCGTCCGGCGATCCGGCGGCCAGCGCCTTATGGGGCGGCAGCGCCGCCGGCATCAGAATGACGCGGTCCAGCCCAAGTCTGCGCTGGAACTCCGCTGCAGCCAGCAGATGGCCGCGATGCGGCGGGTTGAAGCTCCCGCCGAATATACCGATATTTGCCATGTGCGGCGCTCCCCTTTCCGATGATTTATGTTATTCCTCGCGGCTCTTCCGGCGCTCGATGGCGGCCTGAATGGCAGCCTGCCGGAAATACTCATTGCGGCGCTCGCGCTCCTCGCGTGCCTGCCGGCGGCGCTCCTGCGCCCCGCGCCGGACGGGGTTCGACTTGCGCTTTTTCAGCTCGCGCGCCTGCCGTGCGGCCTCCTGTGCCTTCTTCTCCGAGCGGCGGTAGATCACGAATTTCGAGCCGACGCACTGCACGCCGTCTGCACCGAGCGCTTCGCACAGCGCATCGCAGACCTCGCGTGCGGACAGGAGCGCCGCCTCGAGCACGCGGCCCTTGACAAGCTCACGAGCCTCAAGCTGCCGGGCGGCCTCGGACAGAACGTTCTCCGTCACGCCGCCCTTGCCCACCATCAGGGTGGTGTCCAGATCATTTGCCTGTGCGCGCAGATCGGCGCGCTGTTTGCTGGTCAGCATAATTCCTTCTCCTTTTTCGTTCCAAACGCCTTCTCCACAAAGGCACGCAGCGCCCGGGCGCGGTGGGATACCTGATTTTTCTGCTCCGGGGCCAGTTCTGCGAACGTGCACCCGGCATCCTCCGCAAAGAACACCGGATCATAGCCGAAGCCGCCGTTTCCGTGGCGCTCGAACAGGATGTGCCCCGGACACTCGCCGCGCGCGACGATCTCCTTGCCGTCCGGCGTGACGAGCGTGATGACGCTGACGAATTTTGCCGTCCGCTTCCCCTCCGGAACGTTTTCGAGCTTTTTCAGCAGATAGTTGATGCGGTCGGAATCGCTGATGCAGTCCGGTCCGCCGTAGCGCGCGGAATAAACGCCCGGCTCCCCGTTCAGCGCGTCGACCATCAGGCCGGAGTCGTCCGCCACGGCGGGCAGACCGCAGGCCTGCATCACAGCCACAGCCTTGATGCGGGAATTCTCCTCAAACGTTGTGCCGGTCTCCTCCGGCTCGACATGCACCCCCGCCTCACGCTGCGAGACGACGTCCAGCCCGTAGGCAGACAGGATCGCGCGCAGCTCGGCGATCTTGTGGGCGTTGTTGCTTGCCATAACGACCTTCATGTGCGTGCCTCCTCAGATCAGCGCGTCGACGAACGCGCGCGGCTCAAACGGCATCAGGTCGTCCATCTGTTCGCCGACACCGATGAGCTTCACAGGGATCTGCAGCGCGTCCGCCACGGCGATGACGATGCCGCCCTTGGCCGTGCCGTCGAGTTTTGTCAGGGCGATGGCCGTAACACCGGCGATCTCCTTGAACTGCTTGGCCTGCAGCAGGCCGTTCTGGCCCGTCGTGCCGTCGAGCACGAGCAGGACCTCTTTATCCGCATTCGGCAGCTCGCGGTCAATGATGCGGGAAATTTTGCCGAGCTCGTTCATCAGGTTGGCCTTGTTGTGCAGGCGTCCTGCCGTGTCGCACAGGATGACGTCGCTGCCTCGCGCCTTGGCGGCGGAAATGGCGTCGAACACCACGGCGGCGGGGTCCGCGCCCTCGTGCTGGCGGACGATGTCCACATTGGCGCGTCCGGCCCAAATTTCGAGCTGATCGGCAGCCGCGGCGCGGAACGTATCGGCCGCGCACAGCAGCACACGCTTGCCCTCGCCGGAGAGGCGATGGGCCAGCTTGCCGATGGTCGTCGTCTTGCCGACGCCGTTGACGCCGATGACAAGCACGACGGACGGGCGCGTGCCGAGCTTCAGGCTCGTGTCGCCGACGTTCAGCATGTCCACAAGGATATCCTTCAGGGCATCGTGAATTTCTTCCGCCGTGCGGAGCTTCCGCTCCTTCACGACGGTGCGGAGCTGCTCGACGGCCTTGCACGACGTCTCCACGCCGATGTCGGCGAGGATCATGCTCTCCTCAAGCTCCTCGTAAAATTCTTCGTTTGCGCCGCTGAACGAGGCGAAGATGCCGCCGAGCGTGTTGGCCATGGCGGCGCGCGTCTTTTTCAGTCCGTTTTTGATTTTTTCAAAAAAACCCATTTACTTGATCTCCTCCGAAATTCCGAGCTGCTGCTCCATTTGATTCAGGTCCAGATGCAGGATACGGGAAATGCCCTGCTCCTGCATGGTCACACCATAGAGCACGTCGGCGGCCTCCATGGTGCCGCGGCGGTGCGTGATGACGATAAACTGCGTTTTCCCGCTGAAGCCGCGCAGGTAGCCCGCGAAGCGTTCGACATTCCGGTCGTCCAGCGCGGCGTCGATCTCGTCGAGCATGCAGAACGGCGTCGGCCGCACCTTCAGAATGGCAAAATACAGCGCGATGGCAACAAAGGCCTTCTCACCGCCGGACAGCAGCGTGATGGTCTTGAGCTGCTTGCCGGGCGGCTGCACACGAATTTCAATGCCGCACGTCAGCGGCTGCGAGCGGTCCTCCAGCTCGAGCGAGGCCTTGCCGCCGCCGAACATTTCCGTGAAGGTCTGGCCGAAATAGGTGTTGATCCGGCCGAATTCCGTGACGAAAATATCGGTCATCTGGCCGGTGATATCGCCGATGATGCCCTCGAGGTCGCGCTTGGACGTCAGCACGTCGTCGCGCTGGCCGCAGAGGTATTCATACCGCTCGTTCACGCGGGCAAATTCGTCGATGGCACCGAGGTTCGGCGTGCCGAGGCCGGAGATCTTCTTACGGAGCTCCGCGGCGCGCTTCGTTCCGGCAGCCGTGCTCTCCAGCTCCGCCGCAGCGGCGGGCGCGCTTGAGCGCGTCAGCTCATAGGTATCCCACAGCCGGTCGAGAATTTGCTTTTCCTCCAGCTCAGCGGCATTTTTGCGCGACTCCAGACGGGCGCTCTCGCGCTCCATGTTCAGGATATCGCGGTTTTTCTCCTGTACTTCCTTTTCCGTGGCTGTTTTGCGCGCTTCGACCTTCGCACGCTCGGCAAGCGCGGCCTGCAGCTCTTCCTGCCTGGCCTGCGCCGCGGCGTCCTGCCCGGCCAGCTTGTCCTGCTCGGCCTGCAGCGTCTTTTCCAGCTCAGCGGCCTCCTGCGTATAGCGGTCGATGAGCTGCAGCTTCTGCTCGCGGTCGCCGCGCATGGCATGCTCCAGCCCGCGCAACTGCTCGGCGGAGCTCTTCGCCGTGGCACGCTCGGCCTCCAGTCTGGCCGCCTCCATGCGCAGCGCCGTCAGGCGCTCCGAAAGGCGGCTGCTCTGCTCCGAAGCAACGCTCTGGCCGTCCGAAACGACGGAAAGTTCCTGCTCAGCCTCCTCCAGTGCCTTCTGCAGGTCGGCAACGGCCTTCTGCAGCGCCGCGCGGCGGCCGCTGTCGGCGCCGATCCGCTTTTCGAGCAGCTCCTGCTCGCGCTGCGAGCCGGTGATCGCGTCCGTCAGGGCCTGCACAAGAACGTGGTGCTGCTTTTCCTCGCCCTGCAGGCGCAGAGCGGCGTCTTCGGCCGTACGGAGGTCCGTCTCCGCGTTCGTCAGGTCATAATTCGCCTGCTCCAGCAGACGCTGCGCCTCCTTCTGCTCTCCGCGGAGCTTGTCCAGCGCGGCGGCGGCCTCCTTCTGCTGGGCCTGCAGACGCTCGATCTCGTTGGCGCGCGACAGGATGCCCGCACTGCGGGAGACGGAGCCGCCCGTCATGGAGCCGCCTGCATTCAGGACCTGCCCGTCCAGCGTGACGATGCGGAAGCGGTGGCCGAATTTGTTGGCAATGGAAATGGCTGCGTCAAGGTCCTGCGCCACGACCGTGCGGCCGAGCAGATTCAGGATGATCTCGCGATAGCGCGGCTCACACGAGACAAGGTCGGAGGCTACGCCGCAGAAACCGGCACAGCGCTCGATGCCGTTCTCGTTCAGCGGCCGGCCGTGGATGACAGACAGCGGCAGGAATGTGGCGCGGCCGTTGTCCGAGCGTTTCAGATATTGGATGGTAGCCTTGGCGCAGTCCTCGTCCTCCACGACGATATTCTGCATGGCGCTGCCGAGCGCGACCTCGATGGCAACGGTGTAGCTGTCCTGTGTGCGCAGCAGCATGGACACCGCGCCATGGATGCCGCGGAGCTTGCCGCGTCGGCTCTCCTGCATGACGGTGCGGACAGCGCGGGAATAGCCCTCCAGCTCACGCTCCATCTCCTGAAAGAGCTTCAGACGGGAGCTGACCGTGTCGAGCCGGACACCGGCGTCCGTGGCCTGCTTCTGCAGGGCCTCGCTCCGCTCCGCTCGGGTGCGGCTGCGCAAACGGTAGCCGTTGATGCGGTTCTGCGCGGCCGTGATATCGGCCTGCGCTTTGGAGAGCTGCTTCTGTGCGGTCTCGAGCGCGCGCTGTGCCTCTGCACAGCGGCTCTGCGCCGCCTGCAGATCCTGTGCCAGCTGGGTCTGCCGCTCCGTGCTCTGGGCAAGACTCTCTTCCACGGCGGTCAGGTCCGCGCCGCGGGCGGAGAGCTCCTCGCGCTTCCGGCCCTGCAGATCGCGCAGGGTGAGATAGCGCTTTGTCATGCCGTCGGCGGAATCCGCCAGTCTGCGGCCCTCCTCCTCGGCCTGCTTCTGCTTTTCGGCCAGCGCGGCGGTCTGCGTGTCGATCTCGCCCATGCGCTGCTCCAGTGCTTCGATCTGCGCGGAGATGCTGCCGCTGCGGCTGTCCTGATCCTCCAGCTCGTGCTGCACACGCTTCAGGTTGCTCTGCGCGTTGCCGCGATTCGTCTCCAGCACGGCGATCCGGCTGCGCTGCTCCTGCGAGGCGGCCTCCGCCTGCCGGATCGCATCACGGATCTGATCCGTCTGCAGGTCGCGGTTGTGGAGGTCGAACGTCAGGGATTCCGAGGTGACATAGAGCTTGTCCAGCGCGTCGTGCTCCTGCTGCAGGATGAAGGCGGCGGAATGATAGTCCTCCTCGGCCTTGCGCGCCGTGGCGCTCAGGCGCTCGAGCGACTGCAGCCACAGCGCGACCTCGAGGCCCTTGAGCTCCTCGCGGTAGGTCAGGTAGCGCTTTGCCTTTTCCGCCTGATCGCGCAGCGGGCCGACCTGCAGCTCCAGCTCCGAGATCTTGTCGCCGATGCGGGTCAGATTGTCCTGCGTCGTGGCGAGGCGGCGCTCCGTTTCCTCCTTGCGGTGGCGGTATTTCGAGATACCGGCGGCCTCCTCGAAAATTTCGCGGCGGTCCGTGCTCTTGAGGGACAGAATTTCGTCGATGCGTCCCTGGCTGATGTTGGAATAGCCGTCGCGGCCGAGACCGGTATCCATGAACAGCTCGTTGACGTCGCGCAGACGCACGCTCTGCTTGTTGATGTAGTATTCGCTCTCGCCGGAGCGGTAATACCGGCGTGTGACCATCAGCTCGTCGGCGTCATAATGCAGGGCGCGGTCGCTGTTGTCCAGCACGAGCGTCGCCTCGGCAAAGCCGACGGGGGCGCGCTTCTCTGTGCCGCCGAAAATGACGTCCTCCATCTTCTGGCCGCGCAGCGAGCGGGAATTCTGCTCGCCCATGACCCAGCGGATGGCATCTGAGATATTGGATTTTCCGCTGCCGTTCGGCCCGACGATGGCGGTGATATCATGGCCAAATCCCACGACCGTCTTGTCCGGGAAGGATTTGAAGCCCTGAATGACTAGCTGTTTCAGATACATATGGACAGATTGCTCCTATTGTATTTCAATGTCTGATTATACCATTGCGCCCCGAAAATTGCAAGACCGGGATTTCACCCCTGCAGGCGGTGCGGCATAGGATGACGCGGAGGTGATCGGAATGCTGCCGATCTTTCGGGGCGCCGCCACGGCGCTCCTCACCCCGTTCCGGCCGGACGGGAGCATCGATCTTCCGGCATGGGACCGCCTGCTTGAGCGGCAGCTGGATGCCGGGATCGCGGCGCTCGTTGTCTGCGGCACGACCGGCGAGGCTGCGACCCTGACGCAGGACGAGAGGCTGACACTCCTGCGCCGCGCAAAGCAGGCTGCCTGCGATCATTGCCCCGTTATCATGGGCGTCGGGACGAACTGCACGGCAGGCTCCGTAGAAAATGCAGAGCTTGCGGCACAGAACGGCGCGGATGCGCTGCTGGCCGTCACGCCCTACTATAATAAAGGGACGCAGGCAGGCCTGCTTGCGCACTATACCGCGATCGCGGACGCGTCTCCCCTGCCGCTCGTGCTCTATAATGTTCCGTCGCGCACCGGCGTCGACCTCCTGCCGGAGACGGTGCGGGCGCTCGCCCGCCATCCGCATATTGCAGGCATCAAGGAAGCCTGCGGCAGCATCAGCCGGGCAGCGCAGCTGCTGGCCCGGTGCGGACTGCCGGTATGGAGCGGCAACGACGACCAGACGGCCGCGATCATGGCGCTCGGCGGCTGCGGCGTGATCTCCGTGGTGTCGAACGTCGCGCCGGAGGCCGTCGTTGCCATGACGGATGCCTGCCTTGCCGGAGACTTCCGCGAAGGTGCGCGCCGCCAGCTGGAGCTGCTGCCGCTGTGCGAGGCGCTGTTCTGCGTCGTGAACCCCATCCCGGTCAAGGCCGCCATGGAGGAGCTTGGCCTGTGCGGCGGGACGCTCCGCCTGCCGCTGTCGCCGCTGGAGGAGCCGCACCGCAGCCGCCTGCGGGCAGTGCTGCGGGGGTATGGGCTCCTCTCATAAGAGTATCCCCGCGCAGCACCGGGACTGCTTCCTGCGCGGCATGAAAATGCTCCCCCTATGTGACGGTGTCTTTCATCGTCTCATAGAGGGAGCATATCGCTTCGCTGACTCCGAAGCTTTTTCTTTAAGCGCGCGGGTGGTATTTTTCATAGACGCTCTTGAGCGTCTTTTTCACGACCTGCGCATAGACCTGCGTGGAGGAGATATCGCTGTGGCCGAGCATCTCCTGCAGGGAATGCAGGTCCGCGCCGTTTTCGAGCAGATGGGCCGCAAAGCTGTGACGCAGCGTATGCGGCGTGATCTCCTTATCGATCTGCGCGGTCTGCTGATAGTGCTTGATGATCTTCCAAAAGCCCTGTCTGGAAATGCGGCCGCCGTTCAGGTTGACGAACAGGGCCTGCTCGTCCGGCTCGGCGATCATATTCGGCCGGATATCCGTCACATAGGCCGTCAGAGCACGGATGGCCGCCGGGTAGATCGGGATGATGCGGGACTTCCCGTTTCCGGTGCAGCGGACAAAGCCGCCTGCCAGACTGACGTCCGAAACGTTCAAGGCGATCATCTCGCTGACGCGCATGCCGGTGGCATAGAGCGTCTCGAGCATGGCCTTGTCGCGGTAGCCCTTCATATCCGTACACTTCGGCTGTTCGAGCAGCAGCTCGACCTCGCGGCCGGTTAAAATCTGAGGAAGGCGCTTTTCCGCCTTCTGCTGCGGGATATCGTGCACAGGAGACTGCGCGACCGCGCCGGTGGAGACGCAGTAGCCATAGAAGCTCTTGAGCGACGCCACACACCGGGAGACCGTTGCGGGCGACTTGCCGATGCTCGTCAGATGGCGCACATAGGCACAGACCGTCTCCTGCGTGCACGCCTCCAGCGCAGGGCCGTCCGTCTGCTCCAGATAGGTGGTGAATTGCCGCACATCGCGCAGATAGGAAGCGACCGTATTGTCCGATGCGTGCCTGATATTCATAAGGTAGGATTCATATGCAGCCACGAGCTTCCCCATCTTGCGTTCCCTCTCGCCAGCAAAAAACTATGCCGCAGCGGCCCGGCGCATACAGGAGGCAACCGGAGCGTTCTGCAAACATTTCTGGCAGTGTAGAATATAATAACGCATATTTTCCCAGATTTCAATCCTTTCCGGCCCGGAAAGGAAAACTTTGTATATTATGCTCAAGAATTATGTTAACAATGTTATGTTAACCAATGCAACGGAGACATCGTAATTCAGCGGCTCATCTGCATATTCCACCAGATGTTGTATTCATTATCTGTATATTCACCACATGCTGTGTTTTGCATATTTGCAAGTTCTCCTGCATTTATCCGTTTTCGATTTATGCATAGCGGCGCTTTTTCCGGCGCCCGGCCCCGAGCAGAGCGCCGAGCAGCCCCGCACCGGCCAGCGGCAGCAGGACCGGCAGTGCTTCCCCGTAATGTACGCCGAAAAACAGCAGGTTCCCCAGCAGCAAAAACAGCGCATAGCCGCCTGCCGCCCCAAGCCCGCAAAGCAGCTTCCGCCGTCCGCTGTGCAGGGCTGCGATCAGCGCACCGAGAAAGGCGACCAGCCCCGCGATCACGCCCGCGGCAACCGGCAGACTGCTTTCCGGCAGCTTCCCGCCCAGGATCAGGCGCGCAGCCAATGCGGCCAGCGCCAGCGTTGCCAGCGGCATGGCCGCCGCCAGCTGCAGCGGCAGCCAATTCCGTTTTTTCCTTCCCTGTTTTCCACCCATGGCGATCCCCTCTCCCATTGTTCTGTTCCAGCCTATGCCGCCACGCAGAAAAAAAGACCCGCCGTCCGGTTTGCCGGGCAGCGGGCTTGCAGAAGGATCACTTGCGAACGAAGGACATGCAGTCCGTGCACTGCTTCATCGTGGGATCGGACTCGTGGGTGCCGACCTGGATGCGCTCGAGCGAGCAGTAGTTTTCGTCGCTGCAGTGGTTCCGGCACTGGGTAACGGAGCACTGGATGCAATGGTTGGCATGGCAATCACAGCTCATGAACGGTTCCTCCTTTGCTTGATTTCGAGCCTAGTTTGCGCCGCTCCGCCGGGAAAAATCATGGAAATTCCATCCATTTTCAAATTGACAGCCCCGGAAAATTCGCTATAATGAAGAGCAGAGGTTCAGGAAGAACTGCAAGGAGGTTATTTACACTATGATCAAGGTCGCACCGTCCATTTTGTCCGCGGATTTTGTCAATCTGGAGCGAGATATCCGCTCTCTGCCCGCCGCAGGAGCCGATTATGTCCACGTCGACGTCATGGACGGCATGTTTGTTCCGAATATCACCATCGGCATCCCGGTCGTCGCTGCCATTTCGCGCATCGCCCCCCTGCCGCTGGATGTCCATCTGATGATCGAGCGGCCCATCCGCTATGTTGACGCGTTCTGTAAGGCCGGAAGCAGCATCCTCACGCTCCATGTTGAGGCCGACACGCAGGAAAACACGCTCGAGGCCCTGCGCCGCATCCGGGAAAACGGTGTGCGCGCTGCCATTTCCGTCAAGCCGAACACCCCTGCAGAGGCCGTGCTGCCGTTCCTGCCGCTGTGCGATCTCATCCTTGTGATGACAGTCGAGCCGGGCTTTGGCGGACAGTCGTTCCTGCACAGTACCATGCCGAAGCTGCATCGGCTCCGCCAGTGGATCGACGAGCAGAACCCAGCCTGCGAGCTGGAGGTTGACGGCGGCGTCAATGTGGAGACGGCAAAGATCTGCCGCGATAACGGCGCGAACGTCCTCGTCGCGGGCAGCGCCTATTTCAAGGCCGCCGACCCCGCAGCCTTTGTCCGCGCGGTAAAGGCGTAATATCAGAATAATTCCCCGGCCCTGCATGGAAGATCACCATGTAGGGCCGGGATTTTTCAGGCAGCACCGCATAATTCAGCGAGAGCATTCGCCGAGGGATTTTTTGTCGAGACAAAGTTTGAAAAGTGCAGAGAAAAGTGCAGATGTACTTTGTGTACCCGCAAGGGGCATGCCGCATCCGTAAGGCGGCAAAGCCGCCAACGGCTGCGCAATACCTCAAACTTTTCGAACTGATGGATCGGCAAAAAATAACCGGCGAAGGCCGAAGCTGCAATTATGCGGTGTTGCCTTCTTTACAGGCTGACGGCGGTGTCCGTTGCAAAGAAATACACAATGCGCTCCGACACCGGCAGCTCAAAAATACGCGACAGCGCGCGGCTGTAGGCATCAAGCTGACCGCGATAGTATTCCGCGCGCTCGCGCTCCGCACCGGGGCGCAGGCGGTCACTCTTGAAATCAAGAATGACCAGGCCGTCCAGCTCGATGAGGCAGCAGTCCGTAACGCCCTGCAGCAAAATCTCCTCCCCCTCCAGCGCCGGATCATAATTCGCGCCGTCGTCCAGCACGGAGAATTTGAACTCCCGCACAACCTGTGGGGCCTTCAGCACACGCTGCCCCAGCGGAGAGGCAAAGAAGCGGCGCAGCCGTTCCGGGTCGACAGCCTCAAGCTGCTGCGGCGTCAGGAATTTTTGCCGTCCGAGCCGCTCCAGTTCCGAACGAAGCCCTGACTCGTCTGCGCAGGCTGCATAGTTCAGGTGCTGCATGGCAAGGTGCAGCGCCGTGCCGCGCTCCGCCGCTGTCAACGCCCTTCTCCCCTCTTCGAAGCGCGGGACCGGGAAATGAAGCTTCGGCGCCTGTGCGGTCTGCTCGGCCGCCTCGTTATCCAGTTCGCGGCCCTTGAGCTGCGTCGCTGTCAGCTTTGTCGGCATCGTCACCGCCGCTGCGTGGCCATAGGGTGGAAGGAAGCGCGGCTCCGGCGGCTGCTCACACGCCGGTTCGGCCGATGCGGCAGTCCCCGCCTCCGGGGCGGCCTGCACAGCAGTATGGAGTTGAATGCGCCACGGGTGGCCGCCCTGCAGCGCACAGTCCGGCTGCCCGGCCGCAGCGAACAGCTCGCCCGCCTCCGGCCGGGTCATCGCAGCAAGCAGGATCCAGTCGCCCAAGGAATCCGCGCCCTCCAGCAGGGCGGCATCCGGCGGCAGGCTCAGTCCCTGCGCATAGCTCTCGAGCCTGCGCGTCAGGCGGGCGGCGCAGCAGGTCATGATCAAGCGGTACTGCGGCCGCGTCATGGCGACATAGAGCACGCGCATTTCCTCCGAAACGGCCTCCTGATCCAATCTGCGCGCAATGGTCTGCCGCGCAATGGTCGGGCAAAGGATACGCGCTGCGGGGTCATAGCAGTTTGAGCCAAGCCCCAGCACAGGGTCGATGAGCACATTGGCCCGCGAGTCCGTGCGGTTGAAGCTCTTGCACAGGTCCGCCAGAAATACGACCGGGAATTCCAGCCCCTTGGAGCTGTGGATGGTCATCAGCCGAACGGCCCCGGCCGCCGCGCCGCCGCTTGACGGCACGCCACGCTCCCGCAGGCCCTCCAGATGGCGCAGGAAGCCGGGCAGACCGCAGCCGCCTGCGCGCTCAAAGGAATCCGCGATCGAGCGGAACGCCGCCAGATTCCGCTGCCGCTGCGGGCCGTTCGGCAGAGCGGCACAGAGCGCGGGCAGCAGGAGCCGCTCCTCCGCCTCCTCGAGCAGGGTGCGCAGCGGCGCCTCCTGCGCCGTGCGGCGCAGGTCCTCCAGCACGGCGCAGATGGGCGCTTTGCTTTCGCAAAGCAGCGTGTAAAGGTCAGCGTCCCGGTCCCCGGCGCGCAGCCGGGCCAACGCGTCGGCAGGATAGCCGCCAAACGGCGAGAGCAGCACCGTCAGCAGCGGGATATCCTGATGCGGGTTGTCGATGATCTGCAGCAGTGCGAAGAGGAAGCGGATCTCCTCTGCGGCAAACAGGTCGTCGCTGCCGCAGGAGGCCGGAATGCCGTGCCGCCGCAGGGCGTCGAGATAGGTCTGCGTCCGGCCGGAGAGCGAGCGCATCAGGATGACGATATCACCGGGCCGGACGGGCCGCAGTCCGTCGCCGTCCGGGATCTTCTCCTCCTGCCGCAGCATCTCCGCGATGCGCGCGGCGACAAACTCCGCCTCGGCCGCCGCGCGGTCCGGCGGCGCGCCGTCCCCGGCCGGGCTGTAGTCGATGGCATGCAGCTCCACGGCAGGCTGACCCATGTCCGGGAATGTCCGGTTGGCGCGCAGCGCCTCGGCATCGCCGTAGACAAGGCCGCTGGTCCGCTCCGTCATCGTCAGGCGGAAAACGTCATTCGCTGCAGACAGGATTTCCGCATGGGAACGGAAATTATCCGAAAGCAGGATGCGGCGCGACTCTCCTGCAGCGGGCTTCTCCGCAAACGTGCGGTATTTTTCCAGAAAAATGGTCGGGTCGGCCAGACGGAAGCGGTAGATGGACTGCTTCACGTCGCCAACAAGGAACACATTGCGGCCCTCCCGCGAGATCGCGGAATAAATGGCCTCCTGCACGCGGTTCGTATCCTGATATTCGTCCACGAGAATTTCGGCGTAGCGCCCGGCCACCTCGCGGGCGGCCGCCGTCGGCGCGCCGGAGCGGTCCGTCAGCAGGCGAAGGGCAAAATGCTCCAGATCGTTGTAGTCGAGCAGGTGCCTTCTGCTCTTTTCCGCCGCAAAGCGCGCGGAAAATGCCCGCGTCAGGGCCAGCAGTCCGCGCAGCGCCTCCGCGCTTCCGCTGAGCTCCCGCAGCGTCTCGTCCGGCGGCAGGGAGAACGGCTCCAGCCTGCGCCGCACGCGCGTGACGGTGTCCGTGCGCAGGCGCTTGATGCGCTCCTGCGTCTCCGGGTCGGCACATTTTCGGATCGCCGGGAAACGGCCGAAATCCGGTGGGATGCGCGCAAGCGCCTCCCACGATCCGGCAGAGGCCAGCGCCTCGAGCAGCAGGAGATTGGCCTGCAGCACGGGCGCATAGGCGGAAACGGCCTCGTTCTCCTCAGCAAGCGCCAGCGCGCGGCGCAGCATGGCCGCATCGCTCTGCAGGCCGCGCTGCAGCTCCCGCAGCAGCCACTCGCCCCAGATCGTCTGGCCGGGATCCGTGCAGTCCGTCACATCCAGCATGACCTCCCAGCGGTCCGCCGTCGCAGCCGGATCGGGATAGCACTGCAGGTTCGTGTAGACGCGCACGATCAACTCCTGCAGTGCGCGGTCGTCCCGTCCTGCGCCGGGCAGATCCAGCGCAGCGCGCACGGCGGGCGACGGATCTGCATAGGCCTCCTCGAGAACGGCGCGCACGGCGCGCTCCCGCAAGGCGGCTGCCTCCTGCTCGTCTGCAAGGCGGAAATCGGCGGGCAGCTCCAGAACATGGGCATAGTCCCGCAGAAGCGCCGCACAGAAGCTATGAACCGTGGAGATCTGCGCCAGATAGACGCGGCTGAGCTGCCGCTGCAGATGGCGGTTCTCCGGGTCGGCGGCAAGGCGGCGGTTCAGCTCCGCCAGCAGCTTGCCGCGCAGCTCCGCTGCAGCCGCCTGCGTGAAGGTGATGAGCAGGAATTCGTCGACGCACCTGCCCTCGCGGATGACCTGATCGAGCACGCGATCGATCAGGACGCGGGTCTTACCGGAGCCTGCGGCCGCCGCGACCAGCAGGGCGCAGCCGCGGCTCTCCACCGCCGCCCGCTGTCCGGGCGTCAATACGATCTCAGCCATGCTCTCTCCTTTCCAGCGTCTGCCAGAATTCCTCCGCCGTGATCTTCTTCAGCCAGCGCGGCTGCTCATGCCCGGCGCAGACCTCCGAATAGGGGCAGAACGCACAGGCGCTGTCCTTTGCATCGCGGATGCAGGGATCCGGGTCGATACAGCCGTCCGCCAGCTCGTCTCCGAGCGCGGCCACGGTCCGGAACACGAAGCGCTCCAGCTGGGCAAGCTGGGCAAACGAGGCAAGGTCGCCCGTTTTCCGCCCCTCCTTGTCAAGCGCATACGGCAGAAAACGCGGGCTCCCGCCGCACGGCTCCATAGCCTCGAGCACCGGATCGCTGTTCAGCAGCACGCCGGAGCGGCGCAGCTGCTTGCGGCGCTCCTTTTCGATCTCGGCCTGCGCAAGACGGTCGCGCACGGAGACGCGCTCGATGCGCGCCGGGAAATACAGCACGCCCGCAGGCAGCGGCTCGCCATGGAGCAGATGTCCGCCCTGCCGGACGAGGGCAAAGAGATACAGCAGCATCTGCAGCCCGCGCCCGTGCAGCACGTTCGTATAATCGAAGCTCTTTTTGCCGGTCTTGTAGTCCACAATGCGGACATAGGGCCGTCCGCCGCTCTGCCAGACGTCTACACGGTCAACAAAGCCCTCCACAACGCCGCGGCAGCGTTCCCCGGCAAAGGCCACACCCGGCAGCGCGCCGCGTGCCGAGAATTCCAGCTCACAGAATTTCGGGCGGAAGGCGGAGACGGACAGCTCGTCATACAGCTCGTCGACGACCTGCGTCACCTCGTCAAACGTCCGCCGGAGCAGATAGCCCGTCCGGCCCGAGTCCGGGAAGGTCTCGAGCAGGGTCTGTGCGTTCTGCTCCATGCGCTCCTGCGCCAGTTCCTGCACCCGGCTGCGCGGCACGGCGGCAAACCCGCCCTCGCGCTCCGTCTGCTGCACGACATGCTCCAGCACGTCGTGCACGAACGTGCCGTAGAACCGGCTGTCGAATTCCGCCGGTTCGCGTTCCTGCGCCCGCAGGCCGTACTGCAGAAAATGCGCAAAGCGGCACCCGGCCAGCACATCGATGCGCGAGGAGGAGAAGTGCAGCTCCGCGCCATAGAGCGCCCGCGCCGTCTCCGGCCGGAGCAAGCCGGGCGAATAGGTCCGGGCCTGCTCCGCACGCGCGGCAGCCCCGGCAAACATTGGCTCCTGCAGCAGGCCGCCTGCGGCGGGCAGCCAACGCTCCAGATAGGCCTGCGGCGCGCGCAGCACCAGCGCCTCATCCGTCGCCCCGCGCACCGCCTGCGGCTGCAGCTCCGTCAGCCGGTGGAAAAAGTAGGATTCCCGCTCCTGCACGGCGCTGACCCACAGTGAGCGCCGCGGCGCTTCCAGCACGCTCGCCATGGCGGCAAGCTCGCGGTCGAGCCGGGCCGAAGCAGCAGGGCCGACCTCCAGCCCCATGCGCTGCAGGCTGGCGCGTTCGGCATCCGTCAAGAGGCTGCGCGGCGCGGCAGCAGCCGGGAACGCCCCCTCGTTCGCGCCGAGCAGCAGCAGATGCGGCACATCCGCACGGCGGAGCGACATGACGCTGCCGACCGTGACGCTGTCGAGCTGGGCCGGGATCGTGCCGATATCATACTGGCTCAGAACGACGCGGAAAATATGGAAAAATGCGTCCGCCGTGCGGACGGTACGGCCGAGCACGCCGTACAGCTGCTCCAGCACCGTGCAGACAATGCCGTAGACCTGCGTCAACTCCTGTGCCTTCTGCAGGCTCCCGCTCCGATAGGCCTCCTGCGCACGCTCGTTCAGCCGCTCGCGCAGACCGGTCTGCTCCAGAAAATGATAGAGCGCCAGCACCATCTCGCCCGTATTCTGCGCGGCGCGCAAACCGCGCCGCAGGGCGGACAGGGGGGCGATCGCCTCTGCGCGCCATGCGTTCAGCTCGGCCAATCGCTCCGGCGGCGCAGCGCGGCCGTGCAGCCCGGCCGGGTCCATCGTCCATTCGCGCTCCCAGCGCGCACCCTGAATGTTCCAGATCACGGCATAGTTCTCCAGTGCGTCGCACGCGGCGGCGTCCAGCGGAGAAAGGCCGGATTTTAAGTACGCCAGAACGGCCTCCTGCTCCATGCCGCCCGAGGCCGCCTCCAGCGCGGCAAGCAGCATGCGCACGACCGGCTCACGGAGCAGATCGCGCGTTCCGGCAAAATAGGCCGGGATGCCCGCACGGCGCAGGACGGTCTCGAGCACCGGACGATAGGTCTCCGGGTCGGCGCAGGCCACGGCAATGTCGCGCCAGCGCGCGCCGCCCTCCATCCTTCGCAGAATTTCACCCGCCGCAGCGCGGCACTCCGTCTCGATATCCGGCGCGCACGGAAGGCAGACGCCCGGAAGCGCCGGGCAGGCCGCTCCCCTGCCGAACAGCGCGCGCAGCAGAGGCGAAAAAGCCTCATCCTCTGCCGGGAATTCCCGGAGCTGTACCGCCGCGCCCGCCTGCCGGGCCGCTCTCTGCAGGCTGCGGATCGTATCCCGCGCAGCATCGAAAATTTGCGCACCGCCCGCCGGGCTGTCGCAGCTCAGCGCAACGGTCACCTCCGCCCCGCCTGCAAGGAGCTGCGTCAGGATCTCCAGCTCCACGCCGTTCAGGTCGGTAAAGCCGTCGAGATACAGCTGCCGTCCCGCGGCAAACGTCCCCGTCTCCAGCGCGGCGGCAAGCCGCGTCAGGCGGCTGGACGGATCCTGTCCCGCATTGGCGCAGGCGGCGTCATAGCTCTCCATCAGGAGGGCAAATTCCTCGGTCTTCACGGCCAGCGCACCGCTGAGCTTCTCCGATGCCGCGCGCAGCAGCTCCGGCCGCAGGCAGTAGGCGCGGAATTCCTCCAGCGTGTCGAGCAGCTGCAGCAAAAATTCCGGCCGGGACGTGCTGGCACCGAACAGCTTCAGCCGCGGGCGCACCTGCTCCACAGCCAGCGCCATCAGCAGCAGCCGTCCGCCCGCGTCCGTCTCCTCGCAGGCGGAGCCGCCCTCGATGGAAAACACGCGCGAGGCCAGCCGGGAAAAGCTCAGGACCTCGGCAAAGCGGCTGATCGTGTCGCCGCCCGCGCGGCAGAGCATGCGTTCGGCCTCGTGGGAGAACTGCTCCGGCACGACCAGGATGCGCTGCGCCGTTTTTTCGCAGAGCGCCTGCATCACGCGGGCCGTGTTCTGTTTTCTGCTCGGACAAAGCCAAAGCTCCAGCATGTTCCTCACCTCTTTTTATCTATTGTAACACACGCCGTGCGAAAAAAAAAGCCCACGCCGGGTCACGGCGTGAGCTGCGGACTGTTGAAAAAACTGCCCAGCCAAAGGTTCCGGAGGGAAGAAAAGTGTGAAAGGAAACCGTCAGGGTTTCCTTTCGCGTTTAATCACCCGCCGCAGCGGCGGAATTGCAAAATCATGCTGCAAAAATTGATTTTGCAATTCTGATAGCAGCTTGGCGAAAAAGTCCAACAGGACTTTTTTGACAAGCTGAGCCCACGCCGGGTCACGGCGTGGGGCTGGTTCATGAAAACAGTTCCTTGAGCTTCTGGAGCCACTCGAGCGTTTTGAAGCGCAGGCGGTATTCCGGCTGCTCCTCCGTGATCCATGCAGCCTCGTCCTCGTCAAAACCTCCCGCGGCAGCCTGCAGCTCCGCCTCATCGCTCGTTGCGGCCGTGCAGAGCGTCGGGAACACGACGCACCACCAGTTTTTCCCGGCGGCTTCGCCGATCTGCACCCGCAGCGAGGGGTATGTCCCGGCAGGCAGAGAAAAGCTGGCATAGTCCCGTGTGCCGTAGGTCTCCGGGCCGAGGCTGACCGTCACGTCATAGCCGCTGCCCGCAAGCACGCGCTGCGCCGCCTCCGCGATCTCTGGCAGATGGGCCGCGATGCATTTGCGCGCGTCATCCGCCGTTTCGCAGTCTGCCGTCAGGCCGGACACGTAGGCCAGCACGCCGTCGCGCACGCGCAGTTTCTGCGCCTGATCAGCTGCTTCATCGGAATTGGCAATGACATGCAGCCGCACGGTCTTCCGCGCCAGCCTGCGCTGCCGCACGAGCGTATCGGCCGTATAAATGCTGCCGGTCAACAGAGCAAGCGACAGCAGCCAGCAGAGGATCCTTCGGATTTTCATAAAAAAACACCGTCCATTCTGTAGTTGCCTATAGAATGGACGGGTTTTGGAATTTTTATACCGTCTTGGCGATAAAGACCTGCGGATAATTGTCCTTGAGCATCGTACAGGCGACGGCGGCATATTCGAACGAGTCAAACAGGCCGTATACGGCCGAGCCGCTGCCCGTCATCTGCGCGCCATAGGCACCATAGGACATCATGATGGACTTGATATAGTTCAGCTCCAGATGGTCCGGAATGGCGACCTGCTCAAACACATTGCACAGGCCCGCGCCGATGGCCTCGAGATCGCCCTTTTCGAGCGCAGCGCGCATAGCGCGCGTGTCCGGCCGCTTGGCAAGCGCGACATCGTCGAGTTTGGCATAGAGCGCCGGGGTGGAAAAGCTGACGTCCGGCTTGCAGATCACGGTGAACATCTCCGGCGCGTCCGGCAGCTTCGTCAGCCGTTCGCCGCGCCCCTCGGCCAGAGCCGTGCCGCACAGCACGCAGAACGGAACGTCGGAGCCGATCTGCGCGCCCAGCTCGCACAGCGCATAGACGGAAAGCGGGTAATCTTTCCAGCGGTTCAGCGCGCGCAGCACGGCCGCCGCGTCGGCGCTTCCGCCGCCAAGGCCCGCCCCGGACGGGATGCGCTTGGTGATGCGGATGGTCAGGCCGTCCGGCTCGCCGCCGAACGTGTCAAAGAACACGCGAGAGGCACGCCAGGCCAGATTCGTTTCGTCCAGCGGGATGCCCGCCGTTTCACACTCGATGCGCCAGCCCGTGCCGGTGTCCAGCAGGAGCTCGATATCGTCGCGCAGGGCGACGGTCTGCAGGATGCTGCGGATATCGTGATAGCCGTCCTCGCGGCGGTCCAGCACGTCGAGCGTAAGATTGATCTTTGCAAATGCGCCTTCGGTCAGAGTTGTCATTTGATCTTTCTTCCTTCGAGATAGTAACGTTTTTCGCGGCTGTGGCCCATCGAGAACGTCTTGCGCGGCAGGATGCCGTCGGCAATGACGCCGCGGAAGAGCTGGCTCTTCTCCATGGCGGGCAGCAGGAAGCCGATGGCGTTCGGCTGCTTTGCCAGCGCGATGAGGGCGTCGTCGTCATGGATGTAGTCCACTTCGCCGGGATGATCGGCCAGATAGCTGTCCAGGAAGCCCTGCAGCACGCCGACGGCCAGCTCGCTGAGCGAACGGTCGAGCAGCACCGTGCCGGACTCCTCGCCCGCGTACCACGTCACAGGGAAGCCGCCCTCGGCGCAGGCCTGGCTCTCCAGCGCCTTCCGCAGCGCCTTCGGGTCGCAGCCCGTCACAACGCGGTGGATCGGCTCAAAGACCTGCGCGGGATCGTGGATGTTCTCCAGCTCCACGAGCGCATAGCGCGCGGGATGGTTCGACAGATCCTCGCCGGGATGGTTGCGTTTCAGTTCTTCATAGCAGGACTTTGCGGTGGCAAGGGAATGGTTGCCGTCGCCGACGGCGAACACCATGGGAACGCCCTTCAGGCCCTCGTACTTCTTGCCGACGTTTGCGGTATAGTCCGTCAGGCGGGCATTGAACGCAGCGGCTTCCTCGCCGTCGACGAGCCAGCCGCGGATGTGGCCGCCGTCCTCCATGAGGTCAAAGTCATAGAGCTTCTCGAGCTTGTCCTTCTTCTCCGCGATCGGCTCGATGAGCACATGCTCATGGTCGTCCGCCAGCATCAGGATGTGCGGCAGCTCGACGGGCGCTTCGCGGCGGACGCGCATGCGCGGCGGAATGCGCTCAACGACCGTGCGCTCCGTGGCGCGGATGGGCGAAACGGAGCCGGTGGAATAGTCATAGGCGTCCAGATCGACCATGCCGATGAGGCCGCGGCGGATGGAGCCGTTTTCCAGCGTGCGCTCCACATAAACAAACGAATCCTTCAGCGTGCGGAAGACGTTGGCATCGAGATATTCCGCCATTGTGCGGTTGATGAGCGCCGTATGCGCAGCCTCCTGCGGGGTACCAAGCTCTGCCTCGGGCAGAATAAGGTTGATCGTCGAGGGAGAACCCTCGGCATGCTGCCGGACACGCTCCCAATAGGCAGGGTCAGAGGTGAACTGATCGCAGGCGATGACCGCCCACTTCTCCATGGAATCGACCTGCGGGAAGAGAATGTCTGCCGGTAAAAACGCGTTCATGTGGATATCCGCCTTTCAAAATTTTTGTAGGAATCAGCCAAAATTATTATAGCGTATCTTACAGATTTTGTATAGAGAAAAAAACGAAAACCAGCAAATAATTCGATATTACTCGCGCACGAATATCTTCTGCAGGGTATGTACAAGCTTCGCGCGCATCGGGTGCAGCACGCGGTCGCACTGGCCGACATAGGCATGGAACTGCGCGCCGAAGCCCTGCTTGTAGTGATGCAGGCCGTAATAGGGATTCTCCGGCACGGGATAGCCCTCGACGCCGCGGAAGTCGAAGTAACGGTAGCCGCCCTCGAGCGCGTCGCGCTGCATCTGCCACTGGATCAGCTCGTTCGGAAAATCGGCCTGATAGGCGCGGTCGGAGCAGGCATACATATGCCACACGCGGTTGCCGAGCTCGGCCGTGATGCTCGCGGCGATGATGACGCCGTCCTTCTCCGCAAGGTACAGCTTGGCCATGGGGCCGAGCGCCTCGAGGAAGTGCGCATAGTACTGCTGCGGCCGCGCGGTAAAGCCGTTCTTTGCCGCCGTGGCAAGCATCATGCGGTAAAACACCGGGATATCCGAGACATCGCCCAGCCGGACAGTCACGCCGTTGCGCTCCGCGCGGCGGATGTCATAGCGCTTTGTTTTATTATAGTAGGCCAGAAGCGACTCCGGCGTGAAGCCCTGCAGGTCGAGCACATAGCACATGCGCGGCTGGAACAGGGAAAAATCGCTCGCCTGATTGACGGTAAAGCCCAGACGGCGCACCTCGTCCAGAAACGCCGTGTCCGTCTCCTCCAGCATCGGGTCAATGCGGATCATATAGTCGCCGCGCTTTTCGGCCAGCGCGCGCATGGCGTCCACAAGCGCCTCGAGCGTGGCGTAGTCGCCGTCCCGGAAGATCGGCCCGCGCGGCGCATAGAGAAAGCCCGTGTGCATATGACGGATGCGGTGCTCCAGAATGGCCATGGAGCCGATGATCTCGCCCTTCTCGTCGCGGCAGAGAATGCCGGTCCAGCCCCATCCCTCCTTCACGCGGCCCCAGACGGAGGTCTGCATGAAATGGCAGTTCGGCTGCCGGAGCACAAAGGCGTCCAGCTCCGCCGCCTGATCGATGGTCACATATTCGATCATGGTACGTTCCTTTCTGCCCCCGCACCGGCGGGAGCGCGTATCCGTATCGGAAATCTCACCCATTTTACCACAGGCGGGACGCTGCGTCAACTGCCGAACGAGCCCAGCGCGATCGCCATCCCCGGCGCAGCGCCGTGCCGAAAGCCATAGGTGACCGCATTTCCGTCGGCATCCCCCAGCACGAAGCCCAGTTCGCTGGGCTCTGCCGTGGAATACCACTGCTTGACAAGGGAGTCCTCCGGCCGGAATGCATTGGCCATCAGACCGTAATAATCTGCCACTCGCTGCCTCCAGCCGTCCGTATCCTCCAGGCTATCCGGCAGGTCCTGCAGCAGGATCAGATAATCAGACTCCTGATAAAACAGCATCTCCAGATGGAGCAGCCTGCCGGTCTGCGCATCGAGCAGAATGATCGTGTCAATAAACGGCGTATGGTGCAGCGACGCACGGATCGCCGAAAACACCGTGCCCGAGGCCGTGTCAAGGATCCAGCCGCTTTCCGCAAATACCTCACCTGACAGGTCGATATACGGCTGGAGCGGCTGCGGGATAACACTCTGCGCATCGAGCAGCCACTGCTGCGTCTGCGCCGTCAGCGCACCGCCGTCATTGCCGGTGCCATCGGCAGTATTCTGCGCAATAAACTCGCCGACGGCGGCAAGGCGGAGCCGTTCCATCAGAGTCACCGCTTCCTCCATATCCAGCTCTGCGCCATCGACGGAAAATTCCGTCTCGGCCACGCGGTCGAGCTTCTGCTGCAGAAAACGCTGCGGAAGCAGAAGAGCTGCCGCAAGGACCGCGCAGGCCGCGGCTGCCAGCCACCAGCTTCGCATTCGCTTCATTTCTGCTCTCCTTTCAGAAGGAATGACACGCGCGTTCCCTCGCCGACCACGCTCTCAAAGCGCAGGCTCGACCCATGGACCTCGGCAATCTTCCGGCACAGCGTCAGGCCGAGGCCCGCGCCGCCCGCCGCTCTGGCGCGCGATTTATCCACCATATAAAACGGATCGGTGATGCGGGACAGCTCCTCCGGAGGAATGCCGCGCCCCGGATCGATCACGCAGAACAAATAGCCCGACGGAACGACCCTGCCACGCAGCTGCAGAACCGCGCCTGACGGAGAGGCCTTGTGCGCGTTGTCGAGCAGATTGAGCAGCAGCGTCCGCAGCAGCTCCGGTTCGCCCCAGACGGCCGCCTCCTCCACATCGCACTGCAGGCTCTGCTTCTGCCGGGCAAGCCGGTATTCGCAGCTTTTCCGCACAGAGGCCGCGAGCGCACCGGTCTGCACCCGGGAGAAGGAAGGCTCACTGCGCTCAAGCGCAAACAGGTCCAGCAGCGCGAACGACATGCGCTCCAGACGTTTCCCCTCGGTGTAGATCGCGTTGGCTGCTTCAAACTGCATCTCGCTCGGAAGCGTTCTGCTGCGCAGCGTGTCGGCGTAGCCGATGACGGAGGTCAGAGGCGTTTTCAGCTCATGCGCAAAGCTGGCCGTAAATTCCTTCTGACGCTGCGCCGCAGCCGCCAGCTCCCGCAGCCGCGCCTCGAGCGCATCGGCCATGGCGTTGAAATTCTGCGCCAGATCGCCGAGCTCGTCATCGGTGCGGACCGTGACGCGCCTGTCCGTCTGCCCGGCCGCAAGCTGCCGCGCCGTGCGCGAAATGCGGCGGAGGGGCCGCGTCATATAGACAGACAGAGCTGCCGTTGCCGCGACCGCAGCCCCAAGCACAGCGGCAAGGATCCATCGAAAGCGCTGCAATTCCGTCTCCGCTTCGCGCAGCATGTCCGTAATGTCGTTCAGGCAAGTCAGAGAGTATGTACCGCCGTACAGTGTAAGCAGCGACGTTGTGATCAGGCGGCTGCCGGAGGTGGTATTCTGCACACGGGAGACGATCACGCCCGCCCTTCCGTTCTGCGCCGCCTCCCGTGGGAAGCCCGCACTTTCGGACAAAACCGTGCCGTCCACCGCGTGCAGGCAGTAGCTGCGGTCCTGCGGAATAGCCTCCAGCGCTCTTTCGATCGCGCCGGAGGAAGCGGTGTCCTGCCCCTGCTCTCTGGCGCAGAGCGCCTGCACCGTCATGCCGAGCAGCCGTACCCCCTCCTGCGCATCGCGGACCTGCCCCTTCAGACGCGCGTCAAACGAGCTGCTCATGACCAGGTAGCCGCCGACAGCCAGAGAGACAGCCAGCAGCATGGTGATGAGGGCGGTCATTTTGGCAGCAAATCTCAATCCGTCACCTCCAGTCGGTAGCCTGTCTTATAGATCGTCAGGAGCTTTCCCTGCCAGCCCAGCTTTCGCCGCAGCCGCTGCACATGCAGGTCGACCGTGCGGCTGTCACCCGTGAATTCCGTGCCCCAGACGCGCTCATAGATCGTTTCGCGGAACAGCGCGATGTTCCGGTTCTGTACAAACAGGAGCAGCAGGTCAAATTCCTTCGGCGTGAGCAGAACCGGTTCGCCGCCGCGTGTGACGCGCATGGCTCGTGCGTCGATGCACACATCTCCTACGGTATACCGGTCTCCGGTCTTTCCGGTGCGGCGCAGGACGCTCTCCACCCGCGCGATCAGCTCTACAATGTCGAATGGCTTGACAAGATAGTCATCCGCTCCGGCGCGCAGGCCGTTAACGCGGTCGCTGACCGAGCCGCGCGCCGTCAGGAAGATCACCGGCGTTTTCGTCGGGCGGATCAGATCCATCAGTTCGAAGCCATCCGCCCCAGGAAGCATGATATCCAGAAGGATCAGATCGAAGCTCATCTGCTCCAGAAGGTCTGCGGCCGCCAGGCCGTCATATTCGCAGGTGCATTCGTAGCCGCACGCGCTGAGATTCAGGTCGATCAGACGTGCGATCGTTATTTCATCTTCCACGATCAAAATCCGGATCATGATTTTTCCTCCCAAAAAGCATTTCCTGAGGATAGTTTGCATCCGCCTTGTATCTATATTGTATCACAGGAACGGTCCGCCTACCAGCCCTGCGGAAATTTTGTGTACTTTACATAGATTTAACATTCTATCCTCTTGCATCTGCCGGGACGTTCGATTATAATTGTGTTATTATACTGCCAAAGGGAGGCAACGTATTTGGAAGTTCTGTTGGAAAATGCGCAGTCCCTGCTGCAGGGAGACGGCTGGAAGCTCATCGTCATGTGGCTCATCGGCGCGGTGCTCATCTATCTCGCCATCGCCAAGGATATGGAGCCCTCGCTGCTGCTGCCGATCGGCTTCGGCGCGATCCTGATGAATCTGCCGGGCGCGGACCTCGAGATCCTGCATCTTCTGTATGAAAAGGGCATTGCAAATGAGCTGTTCCCTCTCATACTGTTTATCGGCATCGGTGCAATGATCGATTTCGGTCCGCTGCTGTCGAACCCCAAGCTGATGATCTTCGGCGCGGCGGCGCAGTTTGGCATATTTTTCACATTTTTCGTTGCGAGCCTCTGCGGCTTTGACATCCGCGACGCCGCCTCCATCGCCATCATCGGCGCGGCGGACGGCCCAACATCCATTGTCGTGGCAAACGCCCTGCAGAGCGGCTACATCGGCGCGATCACCGTCGCTGCCTATTCCTATATGGCGCTGGTACCCATCGTCCAGCCGCCCGTCATCCGCCTGCTGACAACGAAGAAGGAGCGGCTCATCCGCATGCCGTATGAGCCGAAGCAGATCTCCAAAACAACGCGCATCCTCTTCCCCATCGTCATCACGATCATCACGGGCATCTTTGCCCCGAAGGCCGTTGCGCTTGTCGGCTTCCTGATGTTCGGCAACCTGATTCGCGAGTGTGGCGTGTTGAACTCGCTGTCCGAGACGGCGCAGAAGGTGCTGGCGAACCTTATCACGATCTTTCTCGGCATCTCCATCGCGTTCAACATGCACGCGGCGCAGTTCCTGAAGCCGCAGACGCTGCTCATCATGGGCCTCGGCCTTGTTGCCTTCATCTTCGACACGGCGGGCGGTGTTCTGGTGGCCAAGTTCCTGAACCTGTTCCTGCCGAAGGGCAGGAAAATCAATCCCATGATCGGTGCGGCCGGTATCTCGGCCTTCCCGATGTCCTCCCGCGTCATCCACAAGATGGGCCTGAAGGAGGACCCGCAGAATTTCCTGCTCATGCACACCGTCGGCGTCAATGTTTCGGGCCAGATCGCCTCTGTCATCGCGGGCGGCCTGATCATGAGCCTTGTCTACACCATTGGATAAGGAGGAATGACCATGCAGCTGCTGCCGATCCTCACCGCCGTTGCGGAACAGTCGATCCCGGGCCGTCCTGCCACATGGCAGGAATCCCTGCGCCTGATGGGCGCCGGCTGGGGTTCCATTTTCATTGTGATCCTCGTCATCATGCTCTGCGTCTATTTGCTCAACCGCATATTCCGCAGTAAGGATCCCAAATAAAAACTGCGCGGGCGCTGCCAAAAGCAGCGCCCGCACTTTGTGTCTCAGATCATTTCTCTGTCTCCGCTTCAAAACGATAGCCCTCGGCGACGAGCCAGCTTTCAAGCCGGGCGCGGCAGCTTTTCTGCTCCTCCGGGGTGATCCTGCGCCTGCGGGTTCTGCTCTTGCCGCTCGTTCCGTAGGCAGCGAGGTCCTTTTCGAGCAGGAGGTGCTTTTTCCCCTCCTGCTTCGTATACGTCAGCACAGCCACCCGGTCGCCGAGGCCGCAGTAGAGCGCATACTCGCCCATTCTGATCTCGCCCGGCCAGTGCGGTATTCCAGGCTGGAACGCTTCCACTCCCGCAGCAGGAAAAAAACCTGATCGGCGTACAGGAGCGGAAACGCCCCCAGAATAAGATAGCCGAGCGAGACCGCGCAGCCAAGCAGGAAATTCAGGGCAAGGACCCACTTCGGCGTGCCCCAGTTTGCCAGCGGGATATTGAAGCCGATGGCAAAAAACAGGAACAGCGCCGGGAGAAAGATCAGGATATTGCACAGGCCTGCGTGCCTGAGCTTCGGGAACTTCATATGTGGATTCCTCCTCTGGAAAATCGCGCCGGAATATGATAGAATAAAAGAAAATGTCGGAGGGATTCTGAATGGCTCATGTTCCGAACAGTGCGGAGCAATATGAGAAAATGATCGGCACGCCGATCCCGCAGCTCGTCAGCTCGTTGGCGATCCCGACCACCATCAGCATGCTTGTCACGGTCATTTACAACACGGCAGACACCTATTTCGTTTCGCAGATCAACAAATCGGCATCGGCTGCAGTCGGCATGGTCTACACGCTCATGGCCATTCTGCAGGCCGTCGGCTACGGACTCGGCATGGGCGCAGGCAGCCTCATCAGCCGCAAGCTCGGCGAAAAGGACGACGACGCGGCCGAGCGCTACGCCGTCAGCGCCTTTGTGGCCGCCATTCTCGCGGGTGCGGTCGTCGGCTGGGGCTGTCTTGCCGGGTTGAAGCCGATCCTGCGCGCGCTGAAATGCACGGACACCATGCTTCCCTATGCCGTCCCCTACGCCCGCTGGATCCTGCTCGTCGCGCCGGTCAGCTGCGCCTCGTTCGTGCTGAACAACACGCTCCGCGCCGAGGGCGAATCGACGCTCGCCATGTGGGGGCTTGGACTGGGCGGCGTGCTGAATATCGTGCTCGATCCCCTGTTCATCTTCACGCTGGACATGGGCGCAGGCGGCGCGGCGCTGGCCACAGCCGTCAGTCAGGTCGTGAGCTTTGTGCTTCTGCTGATGTTCTTCCTGACGGGCCGTTCCATCGTCCGGCTGCGCCTGCGCATCGTAAGTCGTCATTTCTGTGATTACTGGCTTATTTTCTCGACGGGTCTCCCAACCGTCTGCCGGCAGGGCCTCGGCAGCGTGGCCTCGGCCGTGCTCAATATGCAGGCCGTCCTCTATGGCGACGCGGCCGTCTCGGCCATCACGATCGCGAACAAGCTCTATGTCTTCGTGCGCAATCTCGTCATCGGTATCGGGCAGGGCTTCCAGCCCGTTGCAGGCTATAACTACAGCGCCAGAAAGCGCCGCCGCGCATGGCAGGCGTTCTGGTTCTCTTCCCTCGTCGGCACGGTGCTCTGCACGGTCTGCGCCATCGTCATGGCCATTTTCGCGCGGCCGATCCTGGGGTGGTTCTGCAGCGACGCGGAGGTCGTGCGCATTGGTGCGGAGACGCTGCGCTTCTCCTGCATCGTTCTGCCGCTGCTGGCCGTCTCGACGTTCGTCAATCAGCTCTATCAGTGCCTCGGCTACCGCACGGCCGCGACGTTCCTGGCAAGCTGCAGGCAGGGCATTTTCTTCCTTCCGGCCGTGCTGCTCCTGCCGCTGTGGCTGCATTGCGCCGGTGTGGAGATGAGCCAGCCCGTGGCAGACCTTCTGACCTTCGTGATCTCCATGCCGTTCCTCGCAGCATTTTACCGGCACCATATCCGCGGGCATGCAGAGTAAACTCAACAAAAAAATTCGGGGCGAAAAGCCCCGAATTTTTTTCGCGCGGTTCAAGTATAGCATATATCATGCCAGACAGCAAGCCTTTCCCTCACCGTGCCAACAACTTGCCCATGAGACACCAACACTGGCTTTCTCCTATTGCGTTCGCTGTACAATATGTTTGACAAACCTACAATAATTATCGCTCGTACTCAAATTCAAAGTCGTAGATGCTGACCGTGTCGCCGTCCTCGATGCCCATCTCCTCCAGGCGGTCAAACAGGCCGCTCTTGCGAAGCTGGCGGTCGAAGTACATGCGCGACTCATAGTCGGCAAAGTTGATATCGGCGATGAGCTGCTGCATCCACTTGCCGGACACGACCCACAGGTCATCCATATGCTCGATGGACAGGGCGTCGGCCTCGCCCGCCTCGGCCAGCGGTTTGACGTATTCCGGCTCATAGACCGTCACGGGCGGAAGCTCGCGCAGGCGCCCGGCAATGACGCGCATGAGCTGCTTCGTGCCCTGCGTCGTGGCTGCCGAGATCTCATAGAACGGATAGCCGCGCTCCGTGACGTAGGCACGCAGACGCTCGAGATTGTCGCTGCCCTCCGGGATGAGGTCGCACTTGTTTGCCGCGACGATCATGGGCCGCTCGGCCAGCTCCGGCGAATAATCGCGCAGCTCGGCGTTGATCTTCTCGAAGTCCTCGATCGGGTCGCGGTCCTCACTGCCGGAGACGTCGACGATGTGCACGAGCAGGCGGCAGCGGTCGATGTGCCGCAGGAAATCGTGGCCAAGGCCCGCGCCTTCGGCCGCACCCTCGATAATACCGGGGATATCGGCCATGACGAACGACACGCCCTCATCCACATAGATGACACCGAGATTCGGGTACAGCGTGGTGAAGTGGTAGTTTGCGATCTTCGGGCGGGCATTGGACGTGACGGACAGCAGCGTGGACTTGCCGACATTCGGGAAGCCGACAAGGCCGACATCTGCCAGCAGCTTCAGTTCCAGCACGACCTCGTGCTCCTCGCCGGGAAGGCCGGCCTTGGCAAAGCGCGGCACCTGACGGGTCGGCGTGGCAAAATGCTTGTTGCCCCAGCCACCGCGGCCGCCCTTGCAGAGGATAAAGTCCGCATCGTCGGACATATCCTTGATGATCTCGTTCGTTGCGGCATCGCGCACGACCGTACCGCGCGGGACCTGAATGACAAGGTCCTCGCCGCGCTTGCCGGAGCAGCGCGCGCCCTGCCCGTCCTGACCGGGTGCCGCAGCATATTTGCGCTTGTAGCGGAAGTCCATCAGCGTGGAGAGGTTGTCGTTCACGCGCAGGACGATATTGCCGCCCTTGCCGCCGTCGCCGCCGTCCGGGCCGCCCGCGGCGACATATTTTTCGCGGTGGAAGGCAACGGCACCATTGCCGCCGTTACCGGCCTTCACCGTAATCTTGACTTTATCAATAAACATCGCGGTCCTCCTTCCGGGCTGTGCGGATTGCTGCCATAAAAAATCCCGAACATAGAGCGCCTATGTCCGGGATTCCGTATTGCGTCTTACTGTTCCGCGTAGACGGAGCACTGCTTGCGATCCTTGCCCTTGCGCTCGAACTTGACGTGGCCGTCAACCAGAGCAAACAGGGTGTCGTCGCTGCCGATACCGACATTGACGCCCGGATGGATGTGCGTGCCTCTCTGGCGAACCAGAATGTTGCCCGCGAGGACGAACTGACCGTCCGCGCGCTTCACGCCCAGTCTCTTGGACTCGGAATCACGGCCGTTCTTGGTGGAACCGCCGCCCTTCTTATGAGCGAAGAACTGAAAACCGATTTTCAGCATTTGTTACACCTCCATAACTTCGATATACTCAGGATAATTGTCCCGCAGGGAGCAGACCGTCAGCAAAAAGCCGGTCAGCACGGCCTGCACGGCGTCTTCGTCGTCGCAGGCTGCGGGAAGGGTGAGGGTGATCCGGGGCTCTTCTTCCTTCACCTTCGTATTGGCATGATTGCCCAGCACGTCGTTGATTGTGCATTCGGCAAAGGTCACGGCTGCGGAAACGGCTGCGCACACGATGTCGCTGCCCTCTTCGGCATAGCCGCTGTGCCCGGACACGGAGAATCCATGGATCCTGCCGTCGTGATTGAAGATCTCTACCTTAGTCATTACACGGAGATCTTTTCGATCTGCACCTTGGTGTACGGCTGTCTGTGGCCGCGGATGGACTTGGAGTCCTTCTTCGGGCGATACTTGAAGACGACGACCTTCTTGGCCTTGCCGTTCTTCAGCACCTTGGCTTCGACAGAAGCGCCTGCCACCACGGGAGCGCCGAACTTGGAGTTCTCGCCGTCCACGACTGCCAGGACCTGATCGAAGGTTACGGTTGCGTCAGCCTCAGCATTGAGCTTCTCGACGTAGATCACGTCGCCCTCCTTGACGCTGTACTGCTTGCCACCGGTAACGATAACTGCCTGCATGTTTGTTTGCACCTACCTTTTTGTAGTCTCGCTCTGGAGGCGTGAGGGCATACCTCAAGCTTGTACCTCTTCGATGCGGCCTGTTTATCATACCATCCCGGCAGGAAAATGTCAAATACTATTTGAGAAAATTTCTCTTTTTTGATATAATGATCCCGGAAAATGAGGTGATCCCCATGAAAAAATGGTTCGCTGCCGTACTTCTGGCAGCATTGGTCCTGACGGGCTGCGGCCCAAAGCAGCCGGAGGCGCACGAGGCACAGCTTTTTGCCATGGACACGCTGATGAGTCTGCGCATCTGGGGCGATGAGGCCCTTGTCACGCAGACGGAGGACACGCTCCGTTCGCTCGAAGCCCTGCTTTCCGCCACGGCAGAGGACAGCGACATCGCCCGCCTGAACCGGGACGGCACGGCGGAGCTGCAGCCACAGACCGCAGACCTCCTGCAGCAGGCGCTGGATTGCGCCGCGCGCACAGACGGAGCCTTTGACCCGACTGTCTATCCCCTTGTCTGCCTCTGGGGCTTCCCGTCCGGGGAATATCATATCCCGACGGAGGCCGAGCTGACCGGAGCGCTCGCGCGCACCGGCGCGCAGCATCTGCAGCTGGACGGCGCGGCGGCTGCCCTCGATGCGGGCTGCAGCGTCGACCTCGGCGGCATCGCCAAGGGCTATGCGGCAGAGCAGTGCGCGCATCAGCTGGAGGCAGCCGGCGCGCAGGCCGCCATGCTCTCGCTCGGCGGCAATGTGCAGACCGTCGGCAGCAAGCCGGACGGCACGGCATGGCAGGTCGGCATTGCCGACCCGAACGACCCGTCGAGCGCGATCGCCGTCGTGCGCTTTACCGGCTCGAAGGCCCTTGTGACCTCGGGCGACTATCAGCGCTATTTTGAGCAGGACGGCGTCCGCTACCATCACATTCTCGACCCGCAGACCGGCAGGCCGGTGCAAAATGGACTGCGCTCCGTGACGATCCTCGCGGACAGCGGCACGCTGGCAGATGGGCTTTCCACGGCCCTGTTCGTCATGGGGCTGGAGCGGGCAACGGAATTCTGGCGTGCTTCGTCCGATTTCGAGGCCGTTTTCATCACGGAGGACGGCACGATCTGCGCCACGGAAGGCGCTGCCGCCCTGCTGACGGACTGCACATTTACGGAGCTGACGCGATGAAGACGAGATTCTGGATCCTGCTGTTTCTGTCCATCGCCGTGGTCTGCGCCGGGCTGTCCATATGGCTGCTTGGCGGCAAGGCCGAGACAACAGCGGAGGTCTATTCGGACGGTGCGCTCGTGCAGACGATCGATCTTGCCGTCGACGGCGAATACCGCATTGAATCCGGCGGCGGCTGGAATGTTCTGACCGTCTCCGGCGGGAAAATCGCCGTCACATCGGCCTCCTGCCCCACGCAGGACTGCGTGCACCACGCCGCCGCAGACCACGGCGCGCCCATCGTCTGCCTGCCGAACCGGCTTGTCGTGCAGTTCAGCACGCCGTCCGAGCTGGACGCCCTGCTCGGTTAAACCCGGCGGATGTTCTGCGAAATTTCCTGCAGCGCCTCTCCAGCCTCCATGGTGTAATCCGGCCGCACGGCGACATCGCCCAGCGACACCATGCCGACGAGCCGCCCGCGCTCCTGCACCGGCAGCCGCCGCACCTGCTCGCGCGCCATCAGCCTTGCCGCCTCGCCGATGCTCTTTTCCGGCTCCGCTGCCAGAATGCGCCGCGTCATGATCTCCGCAACGCGCGTATGCTCCGGATCGTCCCCCGCCGCCACGCAGCGCACGACAATATCCCGGTCCGTCACCATCCCGCGCAGCCGCCCGTCCCGGCTGCAAACCGGCAGTGCGCCGATGTTGTGCTGCGACAGCAGCCGCGCCGCCACGGCGACGCTTTCCTCCGGCGATACGGCGATAATTCGGCGGCTCATGACCTCTTTGACCTGCATGGCAGTTCCCTCCCTGATAAAAACCGCCTGCCCCGACGATGCCGGGACAGGCGGTCGTTTCTTTTAGTATGGGAACGCGGCAGGCAAATTATACCGGAATTACCTTATTTGTGAAAGCGCGCGTCAATAGCGGCAGCGGCCTTCTTGCCTGCGCCCATGGCGAGGATGACGGTCGCAGCGCCGGTCACGGCGTCACCGCCGGCATACACGCCGTCGCGCGTAGTCATATTGTCCTCGTTGACAACGAGGCAGCCCTTCTTGTTCGTCTCGAGGCCCGGCGTCGTGGAGCGGATGAGGGGGTTCGGAGACGTGCCGAGAGACATGATGACGGTATCGACGGGAATCTGGAACTCGCTGCCCTCGATGGCGACCGGGCGGCGGCGGCCGGAGGCATCCGGCTCACCAAGCTCCATGCGGATGCATTCCATCGCGCCGACGCGGCCGTTGCCGTCGTCGAGGATCTTCGTCGGGTTGCACAGGACATGCAGCTCGATGCCCTCTTCCTTGGCGTGATGCAGCTCTTCCAGACGGGCGGGCATCTCTGCCTCGCCACGGCGATAGACGATGTACACATGCTCCGCACCGAGACGCTTCGCGCAGCGCGCGGCATCCATGGCAACGTTGCCGCCGCCGACGACTGCAACGGCCTTCGAGTGGATGACCGGCGTGTCGCTCTCGTCGCGATAGCCCTTCATGAGGTTGATACGGGTCAGGTACTCATTTGCGGACATAACGCCCTTGAGCGACTCGCCCTCAATGTGCATGAACATGGGCAGGCCTGCGCCGGAGCCGACGAATACGGCCTTGAAGCCCATCTCTTCGAACAGATCATCGATGGAAAGGACCTTGCCGATGACCATGTCGGTCATAACATGCACGCCCATGGCCTCGAGCTTCTTGACCTCGTTGGCAACGATGGCCTTCGGAAGACGGAACTCGGGGATACCATAGACCAGAACGCCGCCTGCGGTGTGCAGCGCTTCAAAAATGGAGACCTCGTAGCCCTTCTTGGCCAGCTCGCTCGCGCAGGTCAGGCCGGAGGGGCCGGAGCCGACGACGGCGACCTTGATGCCGTTGCTCTCGGGCTTCTCAGGCATCTTGTTGACGTTCTCGCGATACCAGTCGGCGACAAAGCGCTCCAGACGGCCGATGGCGACCGGTTCGCCCTTCACGCCGCGCACGCACTTGCTCTCGCACTGGGACTCCTGCGGGCAGACACGGCCGGACAGAGCGGGCAGAGCGTTCGTGGAGGTGATGACCTCATAAGCGCCGAGGAAATCGCGCTCGGCGACCTTTGCGATGAACTCCGGAATGCGGATGTTGACGGGGCAGCCCTCGACGCACTTCGGATTCTTGCAGTGCAGGCAGCGGCCTGCTTCCTCCACGGCCATCTCCTCGGTGTAGCCAAGGGAGACCTCTTTGAAATTCTTATTGCGGACGTCCGGTGCCTGCTCGGGCATCGGGGTCTTGGTCAGAGTCATATTCGGCATGCTGTGTTCCTCCTCAGCGAATGAGCTCATGCGCCAGCTTGTCCATGCGGCACATATGCGTCTTCTCGTTTTCTGCTTCCTGATCGCGGTAGACACCGTTGCGGTTCATCAGCTCGGCGTAGTCGACCTTGTGGCCGTCGAAATCCGGGCCATCCACGCAGGCAAACTTCACTTCGCCGCCGACCGTCACGCGGCAGCCGCCGCACATGCCGGTGCCGTCGACCATGATCGGGTTGAGGGACACGGTGGTCTTGACGCCGAAGGGCTCGGTCGTCTTGGAGACGAACTTCATCATCGGGATCGGGCCGATGGCGAGGACCTCGTCATAGTGCGTACCGGCCTCGAGCAGCTGCTGGAGCTTCACGGTAACAAAGCCGTGCTCGCCGTAGGAGCCGTCGTCCGTCATGAGGTACAGATGGTCGCTGCAGGCCTTGAACTCGTCTTCCAGAATGACGATATCCTTGCTGCGGAAGCCGACAATGACATCGACCTCGGCGCCTGCCTCCTTGAACGCCTGAGCGGACGGAAGAGCGATCGCACAGCCGACGCCGCCGCCGACCACGCAGACGCGCTTGATGCCCTCGGTGTTCGTGGGCTTGCCGAGCGGACCGACGAAGTCCTGAATATAGTCGCCCTCGTTCATCGCGCCGAGCATCTTCGTCGTCAGGCCGACCTTCTGGAAAATAATGGCTACCGTACCCTTTTCGCGGTCGTAGCCTGCGATGGTCAGGGGGACACGCTCACCGGTCTCATCCACGCGGAAGATGATGAACTGACCGGCCTTCGCCTTCTTGGCGACAAAGGGAGCCTCGATCTCCATCAGAGTAACGGCAGAATTCAGCTCTTTCTTGCGGACAATTTTGAACATGCGATTCATCCTTTCAATGTCGGAAGTACGACTTCCCTTACTCACGCTTTTCATTATAGCACAATACGGCTGTTTTTCAAGGAAAAACACGAAATCCGTCCGAAAAATTTGCCGGGATCACGATCTCGCCGCGCGGAATGCGCTCCCATGAGAAGCTGGAGACGAGGTCTGCGGCGCGGACCGGCTCCGGCCCCGGCTGCAGGCCGGCCAGCTGCGCCAGCCTGCCGACGAGCTGCTCCGGCGTACAGCGCGCGCGGAGCGCCTCCATGTCAAGGTCACGTTCCCGCTTGCTCAGGCGACGTCCGTCCGGCGCAACAAGCAGCGGAACATGGTAATATTGCGGCGCGGGATAGCCAAAAACGGAGAACAGCCACAGCTGCCGCGCCGTGGAGCCCAGCAGATCGCTGCCGCGCACGACCTCCGTCACGCTGCCGAGCGCATCGTCGCACACAACGGCAAGCTGATAGGCATACACGCCGTCGGAGCGTCGGACGATAAAATCGCCGCAGGTCTCGGCGAGCCGCTCTGTCTGCGGGCCACAGACACCGTCCCGGAACGAGACGGCGATGTCCGGCACACGGACGCGCCACGCGGGGCGGCGGGTCTTTGCGGCGCGCTGCTCCGGCGTCAGGTCGCGGCAGGCACCGGAATAGAGCACCGTGCCGTCCGAGGCATGGGGCGCAGAGGCGTCGTGCAGCTCGCTGCGGGAGCAGTAGCACGGGTAGATCAGGCCCTGCTCCTCCAGTTTTGCAAAATGTGCGGCATAGACCGGGCTTCTCGTGCTCTGCGGCGGCATCTCGCCGTCCCAGTCCAGCCCGAGCCAGCCGAGGTCCCTCCGCAGCTGCTCGGCATAGGCCGCACGGCTGCGCTGCGGGTCAAGGTCCTCGATGCGCAGCAGCATACGCCCGCCCTGCGACCGGACGGAAAGCCACGCGAGCAGCGCGGTAAAAATATTGCCCAGATGCATACGCCCGGTCGGGCTGGGCGCAAAGCGGCCCGTCACAGCGGGATCTCCCGCACGAGGTTCCGCAGCGGATCTCCGGCGGCATAGCGCTCCAGATTCTCCGCGCAGATGCGCCAGATGCGCTCCTCCGTCTGCGGCAGGTGGCCGAAGCTCACGCCCGCGACATGCGGCGTCAGGATGCAGTTCGGCAGGCTCCAGAGCGGATGCGCGGCAGGCAGCGGCTCCGGGTCCGTCACATCAAGGCCTGCGCCGAACAGGCGGCCGTTCTGCAGCTCCCGTGCCAGCGCATCGGCATCAAGAAAGCTGCCGCGCCCGACGTTCACAACGACGGCGTCCTGCGGAAGCAGAGCAAGGCGCTCCGCGCTGAGCCACCCGGCCGTCTCCGGCGACTGCGGCATCGCGCCCAGGACGAAGTCCGCCGCGGACAGCAGGGTCTCTGCCCCGTCCAGCCGGACAAGGCGGTCAAAGCCGGGGCGATCCGGCGAGGTCCGGCGGCAGACGCCGAACGTCTTCACACCAAAGGCCTGCAAGCGGCGGGCGATGCTCCCGCCCAGATCGCCCGCGCCGAAGATGAGGGCCGTTCCCCCTGCCACGCGCCGCTCGGAGCCAAGATCGTTCCAGTTCCCCTGCCGCGCATAGGCGGGCAGGCGGCGGCACAGGGCCAGCAGCATCCCGATCGCATGCTCCGCGATCGTTTCGCCGAACGCGCCGGAGGCCGTTGTGAGCAGCACACCGCGCGGGAAGCCGCCATGCAGATAGCGGTCTGCGCCCGCCCATGTCATCTGCAGCCAGCGCAGCTGCGGCGCGTTCTGCAGGGCCTCGAGCGTCGGCTCGCCGATGACGGCCTCGGCCGTCTGCAGGCAGGGCGTTTTCTGCACGGTGAACCAGCGGGACGCTGTTTCCAGAAACCAGTTCGGAGCAAACGGGGCGTACTCCGCTTCGATCATCAATTCACGCATCGCTGTCCTCCGGCAGGTCGACCAGAACCGGCGCATGGCCCAGCGCGGGCAGCAGCTTTTCCGTCAGATCCTGCGTGGAAAAGGCCAGCGAGCTCGTGTTGATGCAGGGGTGGCAGCCGAAGCGTGGGGCCTGCAGCACGGCGCGATCGATGACGAGCGTGACCTCCCCCGCCGTGTCGTTCTGCAGGGCCAGCACCGTTGCGGAGCCGGGCGTCACGCCGAGCAGGCGCTCCATGTCCTCCGGCGGGCCGAACGACAGGCGCGCGCAGCCGAGCTGGGCGGACAGGTCCTTCGTGTGGAACGGCTTGCCGCCCGGCATGAGCAGCAGGTAGAATTTCGTCTTCTGCCGGTTGCAGAGGAAGAGATTTTTGCAGATAGAGATGTGCAGCACGCCATCTGCGGCATGGCACAGCTCCATGGTCATGGCGGCGTCATGGTCGACGCGTTCATAGGCGATGCCAAGCGAGTCGAGCAGATCGTAGCACGCCGTCTCTTTTGCGCTGCGCGGGTCGGACGGCCTGCCGCTGTGGCAGACCATGTCAATATGAAATGTCTCTTCCATGTCAGCCTCCGTAGATATCATCCGGCGAGACGTCCGTCTCATAGGGATTGAGATAGGCGTTGACAACATCGGCCGTTTCATAGGGGTCGGCCAGAACATACATACCGTCGCCGCTGAACGTATAGGGGATGGTGAGCGTCTGCAGGTTTGACGTGCCGCACAGGGCGACGGACTCTGCCAGCCAGACGAGATTGCGTGTGCTGAGGTCCGTAACGGTATGCGCCGAGAGCAGCCGCGCCGCCGAGGGCAAACGCCAGAGGTTCCAGACGGAGACCCACTGGTGCATGGCAGCCAGCATGAAATCCCGCTGCACGTTCACGCGCTGCAGATCGGCCATGGCATAGCCGGAGCGGAAGCGCACGAGTCCCATGGCCTGCTCGCCGTTCAGGCGCTGCATACCGGCCTTCAGATCGATGGTCAGGTCCTGCGCAGGGTCGCTGTAATCCATATCGCAGGGAACGTCGAATTTCACGCCGCCCATCTTGTCGACGAGATCGACAAAGACATCCAGATCGATGAGCACATAGCCGTCCGGCCGGAAGCCGACCAGCTCCGTGACATAGTCCATCAGGGCCTCCATGCCCTCCTGATCCTTGCCGTTCACACCGTAGGCGATATTGATCTTATGCGGCGTATAGGTCGAATTGACCTTCGTATCGCGCGGGATGCTCAGCAGTGTCAGCCGTTTGGCGCTGCGGTCGACGCTCAGCAGCATGACGGTGTCCGTCCGGTCGCCGGATTTGTCCGTTCCGGCAAGCAGGATCGTCGAGCAGCCGTCGCGGCGCGCGCCGAGGGTCTCCTCTGCCTTCGGCTGCTTGGCCAGCAGCAGCATCACGCCGATGACGAGCGCAAACAGCACAAGCAAAATGAGCAGGAGCTTGCCGAGTCCGCGGGCGAAGCGGTGTTTTTTCTTCTTTTTGGGCGGCTCGGCATCATAGCCGGATTCCGGCACGGCGCGGTGCCTGCGCGGCTGCTCCTCGCGGCGCGGCGCACGCTCCGGCTCCCGGCGGGAGCGCTGAGACTGGCGGCGAGGCGGCTCGTAGTCGTCCTCCTCCACCGGGCCGAGATAGGTCGTCGGCTCCTCCCGGCGCTGCGGGGCTGCGCCGCGGCGGAAGTCGGAGTTATAGGCATGGATCACGGGGCCGGAGACGGAATTCTGCTGCCGTCTCGGCGGCTGCTGCGTCTGCAGCGTCGGGTCCTCGCAGTCCTCATACAGCTTATCGGCAAAGCCGCGCTCATAGGGATCGTCCGCGTCGTGCCGATCATCCAGAATTTTGCGGATGTCGCGCAGCAGGTCCTCGTCGTCCTGAGCGGGCTGATTTCTCGGGTCCATCGGGATACCCCCTTTCTTTCCCTATTTTACACCAGCTTTCGCCCAATGTAAAGACGGCAAAACGGGGGCCGCTTCCGCGACCCCCGAGGGATTCCTGCAATTATACAGAAAAGCGAATAGCAGCACCACATTATTCAGCGAGAGCATTCGGTGAAAGCTGAAACCGCAAGGATGTGGTGCTGCGTAAATCAAAGTGACCAGTTCTGGCTGCCGTTCTGCAGGTCCACCATGTGGGTGTAAAGCCCGTTCTTCGCATAGAGCTCGTTGGGGCTTCCCTGTTCGGCCACAACGCCGTCAGCCAGCACGACGATCTTGTCCGCTCCCGCAACGGTACGCATCCGGTGCGCGATGATCAGGACCGTCTTGTTGCGGATCAGGCGGGACAGCGCCGTCTGGATGAGCGTCTCGTTCTCGACGTCCAGACTGGCCGTCGCCTCGTCGAGCAGGATGATGGGCGCATCCTTGAGGAAGGCGCGCGCAATGGAAATGCGCTGGCGCTCGCCGCCCGAAAGGGCGCAGCCGTTTTCGCCGATGTCGGTGTTCCACTTGTCCGGGAGCTTTTCGGCAAATTCGTCGCAGTTGGCAAGCTTTGCCGCCGCGAGGACCTCCTCATCCGTCGCGTCCTTGCGGCCGAGGCGGATATTCTCCAGAATGGTATTGTCAAACAGCGTGACGTCCTGGAAAACGATGGAATACAGGCTCATGAGCTTTTCCGGGTCGATCTTTGAAACATCCATGCCGCCGACCGAGATGCTGCCCTTCTGATAGTCCCAGAAGCGCGCCGCCAGCCGGGACACGGTCGTCTTGCCGCCGCCGGACGGACCGACGAGGGCCGTGACCTGCCCCTGCTTTGCCGTGAAGGACACGTCCTTCAGGACCGTCTCGCCGGAGTTGTAGGCAAAGCCCACATGGTCAAACACGATATCGCAGCCCTGATTGCTCAGCTGCTCGCTGCCGGTCTGGATCGGGTATTCCAGAATCTCATTCATGCGCGCCACATTCGTCCGCATGGCGATGACAGCCGCCAGATTCTGCAGCGCGCCCTGCATCGGATCATACAGGCGGGAAGCCACGAGCAGGAACAGGAACAGCGTCAGCACGTCGATGCGGCCGCTCAGCAGCAGCACGGAGCCTGTCAGCGCCACGGAGGCGATGCCGAGCTTCAGGACCGTACCGGCCGAGGTCACGAACACGGCGTTCGTCAGCTCCGCCGCGATCGTCTGCTTTTCCACGGCACGGATCTTCCGGGAAAGGCCACCGAGATAGCCCTGCTCTGCATTGCTGGCCTTCAGGTCGCGGATCGATTCGATATACTCCTGAATGCCGTCGGCGCAGGTCATTTTCACGGCCATGGTCCTGCTCTGCACGCGGTCCTGCACGCGATAGCTGCAGAGCACGATGGCCGCAGATACCGGGATGACCCACAGCGCCGCCAGCGCCATGCGCCAGTCGAAGAGGAACAGGCCCAGCGCGATGAGCACCGTGGAGAAGAGCGAGCCGAACAGGCCGGGAATGAAGTGCGAGCAGGTCTTCTCCAGCACCTCACAGTCTGCCATGATGGTGCTGGTCAGGTCGGCCAGGTCGCGCTTGTCGAAGAAGGACAGCGGAAGTCTGCGCAGGCGCTCGGCGAGCGTCAGGCGGCGGATACCGCTCTCCTGATAGGTCGTAAAGTAGGTGCCGTTATACTGGAACCACGTCGTCAGAAGGATCAGGGCAAAGCAGGCAACGCAGCCGCAGACATAAAATGCGGTCCTTCCCGCTGCGCCGCCCGCCATCAGGTCGCGGACGAGCGCATACAGCAGGCTCGTGGGCAGCATAAAGGCGATGTTCTGCGCGGCGCAGGCCAGCACGCCCCGGACGAGTCCCCGCGTGCCCTCCGGGGAGCTTGCCGTTGCTCTCTGGATCTTTTTCAGCATGCCGGTCCCTCCTTTTCGACCTTCCAGCGAACCGAGGACTGATAGTCCTGCCACATTTTTGCAAACAGGCCGTTCCGGGCGCAGAGGTCGCCCTTCGTGCCCGCCTCGGCGATCCTGCCGTCCTGCACCACATAGATACAGTCGGCGTTCACAACGGTAGACAGACGGTGGGCGATCATAATGACGGTCTTGCCCTTCGCCAGCTCCGCAAACGCGGCCTGCACCTTCGCCTCGTTGTCGGGGTCGGCAAAGGCCGTGGCCTCATCGAGGATCAGGATGGGGGCATTTTTCAGCATGGCGCGCGCAATGGCAATGCGCTGCTGCTCGCCACCGGAGAGATACACGCCCTTCGAGCCGATGACGGTGTGGATGCCGTCCGGGAATTTTTCGATAATATCCATGCACTGCGCAGCTCGCAGGGCGGAAAGCGCCTCTGCCTCCGTGGCGTCGGGCCTGCCCAGCTTGACGTTGTCCAGGATGCTGCCCTTGAGCAGGCGGCTGTTCTGGAACACGAACGAGACCGTGTCCATCAGCTCTTCCTTCGGGATATCGCGCACGTCCGCGCCGCCGACGCAGATGCTGCCGCTGCCCACGTCGAAGAAGCGGCAGATGAGGCTTGCCAGCGTGGACTTGCCGCCGCCGGACGGGCCGACGAGCGCCACGGTCTGTCCCGGGCGGATGTCCATGGAAACGCCGCGGATCACGTCCGTCCTGCCGTCATAGCTGAACCGCACATCATGCAGGGCGATCGAGCTGTCCTTCGGGTGCTGCGGCTTTTCACTCACGGACACAGGCGCCTCGTCCAGCACGGAGTCGATGCGGCTCAGCGCATCGGCCACGATCATCTTGTTCTCGCTCATATACATGATCTTCGTCAGCGTCAGCGAGATGACCGGCGTGATGATGATGTAAAACAGCAGATTCAGCAGGAATTCCGGGGTAACGCCGTTTCTCGTCAGCAGCAGGCCGCCCGCGATGAGGAAGGCAAACACGCCGTTGATGGCCGCCGTATAGAAGAGCATCGGCATCCGCAGCTCTTTCGTGTAGGCAATGACCCACTTTTCATATTCGTCGATCGTCGCCTTGAACTTTTTGAACGAAAACACGGACTGACCGAACGTCTTGACGACCGGAATGCCGCGGACATATTCCACAGCCTCGCCGGACATGGCGGCAAGGGCATTGCCGTACTGGCGCATTTTCTCCGCCATGCGCTTGCCGGTCATGGCCGACATGATCACAAAGCCGAGGGCCACCGGCACAAGGCTCAGCAGGCCCAGCCGCCAGTCAAAGACGAACAGCAGCACCAACAGGCCGACCGGCGTGGCCATGGCGGCATACTGATCCGGCAGCTGATGGGCAAGATAGGTCTCCGCCGCGCCGGTGCTCTCCTGAATGACCTTGCGGAGCTTGCCGCTGCCGTAGCGCTCCGTAAAGCCCAGCGGTAGCCGGGCAAGATGCTCCGAAACGGCGAGCCGCAGGTTCGTCGCCACGCGGAAGGCCGACAGATGGGAGCACAGCAACGCGCAGACATAGATGAGATACGACAGCGCAGCAAACAGCACCGCCATCCAGCCGTAATGCGGGATGTTGACAGCCCGGGAATAATCCGGCGCAGCATTCAGCACATCGCGCAGGATCATCCAGATGTACAAAAACGGGACCAGCGCCACCAGCGCGCTCAGGGCCGACAGGACCCAGGAGACATAGGTAAAGACCCGATGCCCCCCGGCATACTCCATCAGCCGCGACAGATCCGATCGTTTCTTCAAGGGGGTTCCCCTCCTTTTTTCTGAAATCGTTAATCGTGGTTTTCAGCGCACCCGCCGGAAAACGGGTGCGCTGTGCTTCCTCTTTACTCCGCTTCGGTCAGGTTCTCCGTCACGAACAGCTCGATCACGTTCTTCATGGTCTCCTGATCGTAGTCCACGGCGATCGCAGCGGCGTTCCAGTAGGCATAATTGCCCTCGAACCAACTCTGCAGGTCACTGAGGTCCTCGGCATAGCGGAACTCCAGATGATAGGTCGTCTCCATTGTGTCCGGGGAGAAGGCGAAGTAGGTAAAGTCACCGGAATCCGCGTCGTCGCTCTGGTAGAACAGGAAGCCGTTCTCATTTTCCTCGTCGAGCTTGTGATAGGTATGGGAGAAGACCTCATTGCCCTGCGCGTCCAGACCGGAAATGGTGTGGCCGTCCATGACGAAGCGGTCCACGCCGCCGCGGAAATAGCAGTTGAACGCCATGCTCTCGGGGTCCGCCGCATACTTTTCGGAAGCCTCCGGGCCGTAGGGCTCTGCCATGCACATGGCAAGCAGCGTATCCGTCGCGGTCTCGGCGTTCTCCGCGCCGACGAGCGGCGTCGTGGCATCGATCCACAGGTCGCGGTACTCCGCCTTGGCCAGCTGCGGGAACAGCTCCTCATAGGTCCCGCTGATGGTCGTCAGATAGTCGCCGGTCTCCTGCGCCGCAGTGGGCTGCGCGGTCTGCGCATCCGGCTTGCTCTGCGAGCAGCCCGCAATGGCCAGCAGGCAGAACACACATAACACGATTGCTGCAATTCTCTTTTTCATGATGCACCTCCAGGTTATATCGGACAGCACCGCACAATTCATCGAGAGCATTCGACTGGGCTCCGGCGAAGGCCGAAGATGCAATTGCGTGGGCTGTCTTGGTTAGTGTTCTCTAACCAGTGCATACTCTACCATATTTCCGTCTCGCAGACTACTCCGTTTTGGTTCCGATGCTCTGTTTTGCCTTTGCATCCGTGCGGTACTGCGACGGTGTCACGCCGTAGCGCTCCTTGAAGCAGGCCGAAAATTTGCTGGCATTGTCATAGCCCGCATCCTGCGCGATCTCCGTCACGGGTCTTGCGCTGCGCACGAGCTCGACCGCCGCCTGCTCGAGCCGGTATTCCTTGATGTAGTGATAGACCGGCACACCGTAAATTTGCTTGAACAGCTTCTGCAGGTGCGATACGGACATCTCGTGCTCCGCCGCCAGCCGGGAAAGCGAGGTATAGCCCTCGCGGTCCGTCAGCAGATGGTCGCGGATATGGCGGATCAGCTCCGCCTGCCGGGCCGAGCAGTAGGCATCCGTCCCGGCCCCGCGCGGGATGCTGCCGAGCAGCATCAGAAGCTCCAGCACCTTGAGCCGCAGGAACGCAGGGTCCAGATAGGCGGCGCTCTCATACAGTTCCCGGAACACATGCTCGCAGCGCGGGCCCGCCGGGCTGCAGCGATACCACTTGTCGCCCAGCAGATTCTGCTGCAGAGCGGAAAAATCGACACGGAAGGCCGGGGCATTGCGCTCGACCCAGCGCCGGGCGCGCTCCGGATCGACCTCAAGGCAGATGCCCTCATAATAGCCCAGCGGGAAATGCGACTCGGAACGCGAGCCATGCACGCCGTCATAGCAGCTGATGGCCATGTCGCCCGGCTTCAGCAGCACATGGTCCCGCAGGGAGAAGCGCGTTTCAAAGCGGCCGTTGGCGCAGAAATTGAGCTCCAGCAGGCCCTTCTGCGTACGAAGCTCCGTATAGGACTCCATCTCGAGCCGCATCAGCATGGCGCTCACGCCGTCCAGCCACGAATAGCAGTGGATCTCGCCGTTTCCGTCCGCCTGCGCAAAGCCGCCGCTCTGCCCGGCCTGATCCGGCGCCGCCGAAGCGCCGTCGTGGTAGATGATGTCGATCACTGCCATTCCCTCCTGTCTGCGTTACTCCCCAGTGACGGCAGGAACGCCCGGATCGTTTCGATGAATTTTTCTGCCTGCAGGACCGTGGTCAGATGGCCGCCGGAGACATAGGCGATGCGCGGCTCGTGCATCAGGCGGATGAGGTCCCGCTGCATTTTTTCGGAAAAGTAGTCGTCCTTCTCCTGCCTGTAGCCCCGGAAGATCGTCTCGAACATATCCTGCGCATAGGCGGCCTCCTCGGGACCTTCGCCGCGAAGATGGCTCATGCCGAGCCGGATGAGCTTCGGCTTCAGCTTTTCATAGCTGCAGTGCTTCAGGTACCACAGTGCCAGCGGCGCAAAGAAGTATTGCCTTTTCAGGCTCTTGATGGTATTCGCGTCCAGCCCGCCGGTGGAGATCAGCACGAGTCCCCCGGTCTCACCGGGATATTTCTGCACATAGACCTGCGCCACCATGCCGCCGTCGGACGTGCCGGTGTAGGCAGAGAGCATCCGCAGAATTCCCGTCAGCGATTCCTGCCCCGTGCCTCAGCCGAGGATCAGATCCCCCGCAAGATGCAGCAGGGACGCAAGCAGTCCGATCGTCAGCAGCTTCCGGATCTGCGGCACATCGAGCTTTTCCGATATTCCGATCGAATAAAAATGACTCATCTGGTTTTCCTCCTGTAGCCGCAGTCGCAGTACGGCCCGCCGGAGGCGAGCGTATACTCTCGCACGAAATCCGCCGTTTCACCCGCCTCGGCCATGGTATAGTCCAGGTGGCAGAGGGCCGGCGTCAGGTCATAAAGCCCCAGCTCCTTCATCAGCGTGCAGATGCCGCACTGCGTAAAGCGCGCCTCATAGCCGCTGCCGTCGGGGTAGGCATAGTATTCCATGTTCCAAGAATACGGGTTGCGGTCCGCCGCCTTCAGCGCGGCTGTGGCCTGCATCCCCGCGATGTCCTTTTCCGTGAATTTCTTTTTTCCGCTCTTGCGGCAAAACCACTTCATCGGCTTTGTCATCATCGCGTCGGCATAATAGACCGTCAGGCGCTCCACATCCGGACGCTCCGGCATGGAGCAGATGAACGCGCCGAGCATGGCGCAGTTGACGATGTTCATCTGAAACCGGTCGGCCTTTTCAAACGCGGGCAGCTTCGCAATGAGCTTCCGGTACTGCGGCTTCGCCCTTTTCATGATCTCCTTTGCCGCCGCGGCGTCATAGCCGAACACGACCGTCAGCTGTCTGCGGAACGACCCTGCAAACAGCGCCCACATTCCCAAGGGCATCCCGATGTATTTCATATTTCGCCTCCAAAGCCGATCCTGACGATCTGCATGTTCATGCTGCGGTCGCCAACCCGCGCAAGGACGCGGAAAAAGCCGCTGACGGACGGGTCCTTCAGATCGTGGTAGCCCAGCATATAGCCCCGGCTGGAGATCTGCAGGCGGCTGTCCCACGGGCCAAGCTCGGCTTTGGCATCCGCAACGGCAAAATACGCGCCGACGTCCTTGATCTTCGCATCCCGGATCCATGTTTTCAGCATCAGCCGGACGGCCTTTTCGTTGGCCGCGTCAAAGACCAGCACGCCGCCGGGGAAGGCCGCCGCCATGCGCTGCACGAGCGCCCGGACCTGCTCCTTCAGAAAATAATAGAACACGCCCGCCGCAAAGAATATCGCGCCGCCGGAGGCGTCGATGCGGTCGAACCACGCCGTGTCGTTCAGGTCGCACGGGATGTTCTCCTCCCGCGGCCCGGCGGGCAGCAGCTCATCGCGCACACGGATGACATCCGGGAAATCCAGATTGTAAAGCTTACAGCTGCCGTTGCCGCAGCTGCGGCCGGTCGCATCCAGCCCGCAGCCGAGGTTCACAACGGCCGCATTCAGGTGCGCGCGCAGATAGTCCCGCACCTCAAAGGCCAGATCGTTCTGGCGCATGGCGACCTCCAGAAAACCGAAGCGCTGCATCAGGCTTCCAGCCTTTTTCTCCAGCGCGGAAAAATCATAGTCGATCTCCCCGAACAGGCGGACGGCCGTCTCGTCCCGGTAAAGATTCGGATACAGCTCCGTGCACATTTTCCGCGCATAGAGCGGGATGATCAGGGTCTCCTGTACGGTATTTTTCTCAATTTTGTAGTTCATAGATTGCCCTCACTTCATGATCCTCAGCGCTGCCGAACGCAAAATGCATCTACCGGTTCCGCCGGTAGCCCGCCTCGTCGCGGTATTCGGGATGGTCCTTCAGATATGGGTCCCGGCTGCCGCAGATGGTATAGTCGCATTTACAGCCGTTTGCGCAGGTCGTCGTCCGCACCAGCTTCGCGCCGATCAGCTCCATGGCCGCATAATCCACGTTGCACAGGGCGGGCATGATATCCGTCAGCCCGTTGCGGATGGCAAATTCCGCCGCAGGGCAGGCCGTAAATTCATAATAGATCGGCTTGTCCTTCTCGTAGGGCGCGACCGTCATTTCGTAATCGTGCCATTTGTCGCAGCGCCCCTTTGCCGTTAAGAAGGCGCGATGCATCAGCCTTTTGAAAAACGGCTTGTTGCAGTCCACGAATTTCAGCTTGCGGAAAGCAGGCAGGACCAGAGCCTCCTCCATCTCCTCGATCTCGCGAAAGGACGTGACGTCCCTGCACGCGACATAATAGCTCAGGATGGCGATGCAGTCATAGGTGCCGCCGCTGCCGTTGTGGAAGTTCTTCTTCCCGCCGAGGTCGGTGCGCCAGTCGGAGAGAAAATCAACATATTGCCGCTGGACCCGCTCCCAGACCGCCTCGCGCTCCGCCTCCGGATAGTGCTGCGCGATCCGTGCGCGAATTTCTTTTTTGCAGGGACCGGAGTACAGCACATGGCAGCTCCGCTCAAATTGCAGCTCGTTGTCCTTCATCGCCCGACCCCCTTCAGATAGCCGCTCTTTGACCGCTCCTCCGTGTCGTCCGACTCATCGTAGGCATCATAGGGCGCGGAAGGGTCGTGCACTCTCTTTTTGAACGGTGAGCAGAGCTTGTCCTTATGCGCAAAGGCAAAGGTGAAGTTGTCCGTCCAGCCGGTGTGGCCGGTGAGGAACATCGGGTGCAGCTTCCGCGCTTCGAGCTTTGCCTCCAGCTCTGCCAGCGAACGCACCGCCAGCCGGTTATCCTCCGCCAGCGCGGAGATGAAGCTGTAGCCGCCGTCCGCTCCGAGCCAGATCGTATCGCCCGTAAACAGATACTTCCCGTCGATGAGATAGACCATGTGGCCCCAGGTGTGGCCGGGAACGAGGAAGCACTCGATGCGGATGCCGTCGATCTCAAAGGCCTCGCCGTCGTGCAGCAGGACCTTCTCATTGCGGATGGTGACCTGCGGCAGCTTGTAGAGATGATAGATCACCTTGCGGCGCACCTCGCCCGTCAGATAGCGGTTCTCGGTCTCGCCGACATACAGCTTCGCCTTCCGGAACAGGCCGGGGCTGTCCGCTTCGACCGCGCCGACGTGATCCGTGTCCTGATGCGTGATGAGGATATGCCGGATAGAACTCGGGTCTATGCCGAGCCAGCCCATCTTTTCCTCGAGCCGGCCGTAGTTATACCCGGCGTCGATCATGATGGTCGTGTCACCCTTGCGGTAGAAGAAGATATTTGCCACCCACTCGCGCACACAGGCGACGTGCTCGTCGACCCAGCCGGTGTTCAGCGGCTTGAAGATCTCCTTGCCGCGGTACATTTTGCTCATTTCTTTTTTCTGGAATTCCGTTGCCTTTTTAGACATATGACCGCCTCCTATTCTCCACGGAAACAAAGTCCTCGCCCGTTCCGCCGTGGCCGTCATAGATGACCTGCAGCACATGGAACTCCTGCGCCAGCAGCGTCACCGCATCGGTGAACGCCCAGTCCGGCTCTGCCGTGCACGGCAGAAACAGCAGCGTTCGTTCCCGCTCTTTTCCGTATTCCAGGACCCGCATACTCTCACCGCCGGTTTTTATTTCCGGGCCAGCATGCACAGCCAGTCCTTTTCGTTCTTATGGATCTCGATGTCATGGAAGCCCGCCTGCTCCAGCGCAGCCTGCAGCTGCACATCGCGGTAGATCGTCATGCCCTTGATCCGCTCGGTCCATTTTTCATTCTTGTCCGTGTCGCCGCTGCATTCGTTGCAGAGGAAAAATACCCCGCCCGGCTTCAGCACACGGGAGACCTCGCGGAAGCACTGCGGCAGATCGGGCCAGAAATAAACGGTCTCAAAGGCCGTGACGGCGTCGAACCACGAGGCCGCGAAGATCATCCCGGCCACGCTCCCCTGCCAGACCACGCAGCGGCCCGCGCGGATGGCGGCCTCGTTGAGCTTCCGGGCCTTTTCCACGCTGACTTCAGAATAGTCGATGCCCTTGACGACACCCTGCGGACACCGCTTCAGGAGCTTTTTGATGTTTGCTCCGCCGCCGCAGCCGCAGTCCAGCACGCGGGCCTCCGGCGAGAGCGGCAGGAACCGCATGCCCCAGTGCGCCAGCGAGCGATGGCCGACATTCATCATGGAAACCATGAGCTTACCGCCAAGTCCTTCCGGCCTGCGGGTATTATCAAAGAAAGACATGCTACCTCACTTCCTCTCCAGAACGATGATCTTGTTAGAAATATTGCGGATGGCCGGTATTTTGCCCAGCAGCTTATAAACGGGCACAAACTCCGCCATGCCCTCCGTCAGGCTGTGCTCCTCCCGCAGGCGGAAATCCGGCAGCAGGGCGGCCAGCGCCGCGCCGTTCTTCACGCCCCAGGTAAATTTTGCGTGGCTGCCCTCGATCGACTTTTCCCGGAAGCGCTTGACGACCATGGGATTCATCGTCTCGGCCAGTACGGTCGCGCTTTGGAAGCGCCCGGCGATCACGGAAAATATGCGCTGCACGTCTGTCTCCATCAGATACATCGTCAGGCCCTCGATGATGACCAGTGCCGGGGGATCCTGCTCAGCGATGCACCCGCCCCAGTCGTCCATGGCGGACATGGCGATCTGCGAGATCGCACCATTTTCCGGCAAAAGCCTCTGCCGGACGGCAATGGTCTCCGGCAGGTCAAGGTTATACCAGCGGCCATAGCCCTCCATCCGGTAGCACCGCGTGTCCAGCCCGCAGGCGACGTTGACGACCGTACCGCCCGGATGCTCCTGCAGCCACGCGCCGGTCAGCCGGTCCAGCACGATGGTGCGGGCAATGACACCGCTGTGCATGGCTTTGTCCCGGTCCGCCAGGGAGAAATCATATTGCAGACCGCCGATGGTCTCCTCGGCCTTGCGGTCGCGGATCGCACCGCGCCCGCTGCTCTCCTTGGCGCGGGCATAGACCGTCTGCAACATCGTCTCCGGCACGCCGGAGAGCGTGATCGTTTCCTTTGTTTGCATGGGGCATTCCCCTTTCTATGCTGTGGGAGTAAGTTAGTATTGCCTAACCTTCCCTGCTTCAAAAAGCCGCCTCACAGCAGCCCTCTTTTTCTTATTGTACCACCGGGAACCGGACTTTTCAACCACAGAATACGGGTTTTCTTCCCGAAAATGCAGCAAAACCCGCCGTGCGCATGCACGGCGGGCCCGGGAAAAGGCTTTGTTCTCTAGTTTGCCCGCTCGTTCAGATACTGCAGGAGCTGCTCGTCCGTCATGCCCGGCAGAACGGTCATGCGGCCGAGATCGATCAGCGTCTGCGGCAGGCCGACCACAACGGTGTTCACACGGCTTTCGTCCGTCGTCAGGGTGACCTTATAGCCGCATTCGCGCAGCACGACATCGGTCAGGTCCGCATGTGCGCCCTCGGGAAAGGCGATCACATCGGGCGCGGGAATGCCGAACGCCGCAAACGTCTCCGCCTCGCGCGCTGCGTCGGTCTGCACGGCGTCGATATACTCCGTCTCGGATTCGCCGGGCAGCGGCAGCATATTCTCCCGCGCGGGCTTGACGGTCTCATAGGGCGGCCACTGGTGCATGTCGTAGGTATGAGAGCCGATGGAAATAAGGCCGGAGTCCAGCATTTCCGTGATCTCAGTCTGACCGAAGTGGGGCGTCAGGCTGTACTGCGTATCCTTGTAATAGCGGTCATGCCCGATCGAGCAGCCAATGGCAAAGATCGACGCATGGAAGCCAAGCTCCCGCAGAACGGGATAGGCATAGACTGCGTTGCTGGTATAGCCGTCGTCAAACGTGATCATGACCGGCTTTTCCGGAAGCGGCGTTCCCTGCTCCACAAACGCGATCAACTCATCAAATGAGATCGGCGTATAGCCCTGCTCCTTCAGAAGGTGCATCTGCCGCTCAAACGTCTCGGGGTGCAAGGTGGTCTCGCTTTCCGGCTGATCCGGGTCGAGATGGTGATACAGCAGGATCGGGACGGTCGCGCTGCCGTTTTGAAGATAAGCACTTTCCTCGGCGGCCGTCTTCAGCTGCGCTGCATCCGTTGACTCTCCCTGCCGGCAATAGGCCCCGAAGGCATCGGGCAGACCGACGCTCTCATCCCCGGCGATCCGCGCCACCACGAGATCGGCAGCGGCATTCCGGGTGTGCGTCACGTCATAGAAGAACCGTTCATCATAGGTCAGCGGAGTGATCGAGAAATTCCAATAGTCCGTCACATCCGCGAGCGCCTGATAGAATGCATTCAGGGCGGCATTGTCGTACTGCTCGATCTGCTCCCGGCAGAACGGAGTAAGGATGACGGTCAGCTCCGTCCCCGCTTCGCCGCACATTTCGCGGATCGCGGCGACATTCCCGGCACAGCGCTCGATGTCAGGGAGCGTAGTATCGGCCGTCTCTGAAAGGTAGTCCTCACCGTGGAGCGTAAGATAGTCCTGCAGGCTGCCGATGGATTCCACGTCGCGCAGCCGCTTGTCATAGGTCCCGCTTTCCGGCAGAAAGACGTCAAAGGTCTGCGGCATTTCCGTGTCCTTTCGGAGGGAGGACAGCTTTTCCATCGCAAAGGAAGGGCTTGCAAACAGGAAGCGGAGCTTGTAGGCCGCTTCGTTTTCCCCGCTCACCCGGTAATCGGGCACGGCGGTCAGGCCCTCCGTTTTACTGTGCAGAGCATAGGCATCGCTCAGCCCGAGCACAAGGACGATCCGCTTGACCTCGCCCTGCTCCAGCAGATAGCGGACCAGCTCGCGGTCATAGTCAGTGTCCGCTCCGTAGTGGAACATGTTATAGAAGCTGCCGCCGTAATACCGCTCCAACGTTTCCGGCAGATAGGATGCGGCAGAGGACGATCCGACTACAAACGAATCGTATTCGCCGGGCCGCTCGGAAATATAGCGCACCTTGCTGCCGCGCGGATTGAGCGTCTGCGCATAGGAATCCCACTGCAGCGGAGAGGCCTCAAAAACGCCGAAGGGATCGATGAGCCAATTGCTCAGGACGCAGACGACGCCGACCAGCAGCAGCGCGCAGACGACAGTCAGAAGCCATTTTTTACCACGCAAGCAGGATCACCTCAGACATTTTCATAGACATAAGCAATGGGCGTATAGCCGGCGTTTCCATAGACAAACAGCACGACCGTCAACAGTGCCGCAAACAGGAGCAGGAACTGCACGAGCCACTTTCGCTCGCAGAGCCAGCGGGCAACGTCGGTCCCCCGCTCGGCGGCGAAACTGACGGCAAAGACCACGCCGAGCATGGGGACGACCTTCCAGAGCACGGACAGCGAGAAGCCCAGCTCCGTAAACAGGGCAGCATGGACGCGGGTCACACCGAAGTGCAGCACCGTCTGCTTCAGCATCCCGAGCGCAGAACGCAGCGAAGACGCGTTTGAGAAGTACCTGCCGATGATGACCAGCAGATTCGTGCGGACGACGCCCCAGACCAGCGCTCCTTTTTTCGGATCCTCCGGAGAAAGCCGGAGATGCTTCCGGATCGGCGCACGGAACATGGCGAGGGACATCCAGAAGCCGTTCCACAGGCCATAGGCAATGTTGGCCATGCCGGGCCCCTGCCAGACGCCGACTGCGAGAAACACGAGGAACGTGCACAGACTCGGCACGATACACTTTGCGGCATCCAGCGGCATATGGCGGCGGCAGAACTGCGCGAGCCTGCCGAAAGGCTTGGAAAGTGCCAGCGGATAGAACAGGTAGTCCTTCATCCACTCGCCCAGTGAGATATGCCAGCGCCGCCAGAAATCGGACAGGCTGACAGAAAAATAGGGGCGGCAGAAATTCTCCTGCATGGAGATGCCAAACAGGCGGGAGATGCCCATCATCAGGTCGATGCCGCCGGAAAAGTCGCAGTAAAGCTGGATGCAGTAGAGTGCCGCACCCAGAAAGCAGATGATGCCGGGGTAGGCCGCATAGTCGCCGTAGATCTTCGCCACGATCGGTGCAAGCGTATCTGCGATCATCGCCTTTTTCAGCACGCCGTAGAGCATGCGCAGAAACCCGTGCTGGATATTATCCCAGGAAAAATCGTTTCCCGCCGTGAGCTGCGGCTGCAGATCGGCAAAGCGGTTGATTGGGCCCTGCACCAGCTGCGGGAAATAGCAGACAAACAGCGCATAGCGCAGGAAGCTCCGCTCTGCCCGATGTTTGCCGCGGCTGATATCGATCAGATAAGCGGAGGTTTGGAAAATGTAGAAGGATATGCCGAGCGGCAGAAGAAAATGCGGCAGCGGCAGCTCCGTGCCGAGCATGGAATTAACGGCTGCGGCCAGAAAGCCGCCGTACTTCAAAAGCGCCAGCGATGCGAAGTTCAGCACAAGCGACAGCGCCAGAACGCGGCGCTTTTTCCGGTCATTTGCGCGCTTCTGGCGCTTGCGCTCCTCCTTGGTCTCGGCAGCGGGCCGAAACGCTGCAAGCCGGTCCAGCCACAGGCCGAAAAGATAGGTAAGCAGGATCGTCGCGGCAAGATAGCCCGCCATCCGAACACCGTAGGTCAGATAAAACAGGATGCTCGCCGCCAGAAGGACATATTGCCGCAGCCGCTTCGGGAACAGATAGTACAGCACGACCGCCGCGAGCGCAAAGAGCAAAAAGCTCAGACCCGTGATCGGCATGGCTTACTCCTCGTCCTTCAGCCTCTGCACCAGAGCATAGATCGCCTCGGCGGAGTTGAAATTCTCGGGGATCAGATCCTCCACGGAGATCTCAATGTCGTAGTGACACATCAGTTCGTCGACCAGCATCACGATATCCAACGACTCCAAAAGGCCATCGTCAATGAGCCGCTTTTCGTTGTGAAAATCAACATTCAGATGAAGTCCGTCCAACACTTGATAAAGCTCGTTCATGGTATCAATCCTCTTTCGACAAAATCAGCAGCGCCCGCCGGTCGATCTTCCCCGTGCGATTCTGGGGAAAGCGCTCCAACCGGCGGCATACGCTCGGAAGCATATATTTCGGGAGCCTGTCCCGCAGGCGGGCAAGCAGGGCCTTTTCCTCTGCCTCGCCCGTATAAAACAGTGTCAGGCGCTCGTCGCTGAAAACGCAGGCGGATGCCTCCACGCCCTCGGCGGCGTTGGCACACAGCTCGATCTCGGACATCTCGATACGATGTCCCATGAATTTGATCTGCGTGTCCTTCCTTCCCGCAAAGAGCAGGGACCCGTTTTTCCACACGCCGAGGTCGCCCGTGCGGTACATCGGTTCACGGAACCGGGAATTCAGCGGATTCTGCACAAAGACTTGGGCAGAGAGCTGCGGACGATTGTAGTAGCCCAGCGACAGGCAGCTTCCCGTCACGCAGATCTCGCCGGTCCGCCCTTCCTCCCGGACAGGCTCGCCGCTGTCGAGCAGGAATACATCGCAGTTGGCAAACGGCCTGCCGATCGGGACCTCCTGCAGCACCTCGTCCGCGCTCTGCACAATATGGTAAGTACAGTTGCAGGTGATCTCCGTCGGACCATAGAGGTTCACGAACCGCGCCTGCGGGACGGCCTGCATCCAGTATTGCAGCGTCTTCGGCGGCATGACCTCGCCCGAGAACATGATATTTTTCAGATACAGCGGGCGCAGCGTCTGGAAGGCATGAAGGCGGGCAAGGATCTTCAGGGCGGGAACCGCCCAGATGATCGTGTCTACGCTGCGTTCGTTGAGCCGCTCGAGAAGCAGCTTCGGGAAGGAAAACAGCTTCTTCTCCAGGATCTCAAGCCGCCCGCCGACACGAAGCGAGAGGAAGATATCCTTGACAGAGACGTCAAAATCAAACGGTGCCTGATTGCCCCAGACGGTTCCGTCGGCAAAGTCGAAGGCACGCATGAACTGCTCCACCATGTCGATCACCGAGCGATGGCAGATGGAAACGCCCTTCGGCTCGCCCGTGGAACCGGAGGTGAAAATAACGTATAAAAGATCGGTATCCTTACGCTGCTTCCACGGCGCCGCGGCGGATGGGATAGGCGCTTCCGCGCGCAGTGCCTGCTGAGAAATGACCGGGATGTCCTTCGTCAGCCCCGCATCAATATCGTTCCCGGCGGTCAGAATGGCCGCAGGGCACAGCGTCTCCAGCATGCTCCGGAGCCTGACGGCCGGGAGCGCCGGATCGATGGGAACATAGAAATTTCCGCTGTATACAACGGAGAAAAATGCCAGAAGGTCCGTCACGTCATGGCGAAGCAGCACACAGACGGGCGCATTGACAGCTGAAAGCCGCTCAGAGAGAGCCGCTCCCATATCGCATACTGCCGTCCACGCCTCGCGGTAGGTCAAGGCAGACGCGGCATCTGCCCAGCAGACCCGGTCGGGGACACGCGCTGCGGAAGCCTCCAGATAGGAAAGGACATTGATCTTCAAAAAAGTCACCCTGCTTTTGGACAAAGATAAAAAGAGTATAGCATAGTTCGACCGTTTTTTCAACCGGCGCGGCAATTTGGTCCGTGCATTTCCGGTCCGGAGCGCCTGAAGACGGGGAAACGCGGTCAGAGATACCGCCCCGTGATGCTGGCCTGATTTTCCCGGATCTCCTGCGGTGTGCCGCTGGCGACGATCCGGCCGCCCGCGTCTCCGCCGCCGGGGCCCATATCGATGACATAGTCGGCGTTTCGGATCACGTCAAGGTCATGCTCGATGACGATGACGGTCGCGCCGTTGTCCAGCAGCGCCTGAAAAACACCGAGCAGCACGCGAACATCCAGCGGATGCAGGCCGATGGACGGTTCGTCGAACACAAAGACGGAGTCCGTCTGCGTCCTGCCGATCTCGCTGGCGAGCTTGAGCCGCTGTGCCTCGCCGCCGGACAGGCTCGGCGTTTCCTCGCCCAGCGTCAGGTAGCCGAGGCCCAGCTGCCGGAGAACGGCCAGTCTCTGGCTGACGGTCTTCCGGTCCCGGCAGAATTCCAGCGCGGAATTCACGTCCATATCCATCAGCTCCGGAAGCGAAGCACTCTCCCCCGCGCCGTTCGTCAGGCGGACCGCGTCGGCCGCTCTGGCATAGCGTGAGCCATGGCAGTCCGGACAGGGAATGTCCACATCCGGCAGGAACTGCACGTCCAGACTGACGATGCCGGTGCCGTCGCAGCCGGGGCAACGCAGGGAGCCGGTATTGTAGGAGAAATCGCCTGCCTTATAGCCGCGCGCCTTCGCGTCCGGAGATTTGGCATAGAGCTTGCGCAGCTCGTCATGCGCGCCCGCATAGGTCGCGACCGTCGAGCGGACGTTGATGCCGATCGGCGTCGCGTCGATGAGCTTAACATGCGCGATGCCGTCGGCCGAAACGGTGCGGATATGCGCTGGCAGTGCACTGCCAGCGATGGTTGCCTCCAGCGCGGGGATCAGGCTCTCGAGCACCATGGTCGTCTTGCCGGAGCCGGACACGCCGGTCACGACGGTGAGGCGCCCCTTGGGGATATCCACCTCCAGCGGCTTGACGGTATGGATGGAATCGGTGGAAAGATGGATCGTCCCGTTTGCAAAAAGCGTCTCTTTTTCAGTACAGCAGCGCAGCTTTGTCTCTGCCGTTCCGGCAAGAAAAGGTCCGATCTGAGAGGCGGAGTTGGCCTCGATTGCAGGGATCGCCCCCTGTGCGATGACATAGCCGCCCTTTGCGCCCGCCTCCGGGCCCATCTCGACGATCCAGTCGGCTTCTTTCAGGATCTGCGTGTCGTGGTCGACCAGAATGACGGAGTTGCCGTCGGCGACCAGATCGTGCATCACACCGGTCAGGCCCACGATATTCGACGGGTGCAGGCCGATGGACGGCTCGTCAAGCACATAGAGGACGCCGGTCGTGCGGTTGCGCACTGCGCGGGCCAGCTGCATCCGCTGGCGCTCACCGGTCGAGAGCGTTGACGCCGAGCGGTCCAGCGTCAGATAGCCCAGTCCGAGGTCCATCAGGCGCTTGGCCGTGCTTTGGAATGCTTCGCAAATACTCTCAGCCATTGGGCGCATCTCCTCCGGCAGGCCGGAAGGCACACTCTTTACCCACTCGACGAGCTGTGTCAGCGACATGGTACAGGCCTCATCCAGAGAAATACCCCGCAGCCTCGGCGCGCGGGCCGCGCTCGACAGGCGCGTGCCGTGACAATCCGGGCAGACATCCTCTTTCAAAAACTTTTCCACTCGCTTCATGCCCTTTTCGTCCTTGACCTTGGAAAGAGCATTTTCTACGGTGTAAACGGCGTTGAAGTAGGTAAAATCCAGATCACCGGCCTGCCCGGTATTCTTATTGTGATAGAAAATGTGCTTTTTCTCCGCCGGGCCGTGGAACACGATGTCCTTCTCCCGCTCCGTCAGTTCGCGGAACGGTACATCCGTGCGCACGCCCATCTCGCGGCAGATATCCGTCATCAGGGACCACATCAGGCTGTTCCACGGGGCAACCGCACCCTCGTCGATGGTCAGGGACTCATCCGGCACAAGCGTCGCCATATCGACGGTGTGCACCATGCCCGTTCCGCCGCACTTCTGGCACGCGCCCTGCGAGTTGAATGCCAGCTCCTCGGCAGACGGAGCATAAAAATGCACGCCGCACGCCGGGCAGACGAGCTCCTTCCCGGCCGCGACGAGCAGCGAAGGGGCCAGATAATGGCCATTCGGGCAGCGGTGGCTGGCAAGGCGGGAATACATCAGGCGCAGACTGTTCAGAAGCTCCGTTCCCGTGCCGAACGTGCTGCGGATGCCCGGCACGCCGGGGCGCTGGTGCAGGGCCAGTGCGGCAGGTACATACAGCACCTCGTCCACGCTGGCCCGCGATGCCTGCGTCATGCGGCGGCGGGTATAGGTGGACAGGGCCTCGAGATAGCGGCGCGAGCCTTCGGCATACAGCACGCCCAGCGCCAGCGAAGACTTGCCGGACCCGGACACGCCTGCGATCCCGACGATTTTTCCAAGTGGAATATCGACGTCAATATTTTTCAGGTTGTGGACCTTTGCTCCACGGATCAGCATCTTATCGATCATGTTTTTTTACTCCGGTTTCTTCTCATATACAGCAGCGGGAATCGCTCGCCCGCTTCATCCATTCCGTCCGCGTTCAGGCGGAAAGGTCCGTGTGCTCATAAAAGCCGACCGTCTGCGCGTTGACCGTCAGCTCCCGGACGCCGTAATGCCGCACGGCACATTCCAGCATCTGCCTGCCAAGACCCACGCCGCGTTCGTCTGCCGCAAGGAACAGCATCTCTGGCCGCTGGCAGTCAGCCGGGCGATCTTCCCGCAACTGCATTTTTCCGGCTCCCTGTATCTTCGTTTTTTTCATGAAGTGATATTATATCGCGAAAGGACCGAGATTGGAAGGGGGCAGGTAAAAAAGCGGCGATCTTCCCGCCGGGCCGAATTTATCGGTCAATACAATAATACCGAAAGATTTCATCTTCGCCTACAAAAGGCGAGCGTTGTAATCTGTTTCGTTCATAGCGAACACCTCCTTCAAAATAGAAATAGCCGCCTGATTTCTTTTGAAAACCAAGCGGCTATGTACGC